>Ga0209666_1000453_pt1 | contig 31868 bp, 16 predicted proteins | sample SaaInlV_125m_DNA_FD_184679 | JGI IMG/M metagenome (GOLD analysis project Ga0209666, IMG submission 184679) | Marine microbial communities from expanding oxygen minimum zones in the Saanich Inlet - Saanich Inlet SI037_S3LV_10m_DNA (SPAdes)... | ecosystem: Environmental > Aquatic > Marine >...
GGGGGGGGGGAGGTGGGTGCGCAAAAACGCGCCGAGTCGGTCGCGCTTCAGGAGCGACAACGCGAGCGACAACGCGACTCGACGGAGGTCAACTTTTTCGAGCGCGCGGGGGCGGACGTGGGGGGGCGGGAAACGCGCCGACGGCGCCCGCGAGACCTCGAGAAGGTCCCGCTGCCGGTGGGGCGAAGCGAGCGACGGCGCCTGGCCGACCCGGGCGGCGACGGGGACGGGGACGGCGGCGGCGGCGGGGACTCCCCGTCGCCGTCGATCGGCTCGGAAAACGCTTTTTCGCAAGCCGTCGCTATTGGACCCGGCGAATCGTGCGCGGCGGCGTGCGGTCTGTGCCGCGCGTCCTGCTGCTGCGACGCCGAGTGCGTCGCGGTGGGGGACTGCTGCGCGGACTTCGAGCAGCCCGGGATGTGCGTCGAGCAGAAAACTGTCTCGGGAAACTCTCTCGATCTGAACGAGAGCGGACAAGAAAGCGGAGCGCCGCCGACGCCGGAGACGTCGTCGCCCGGAGATGAAATCGTCCCGCCGCCGGACAGTTTCGGTCTCGGCGAGGGAACCGATTCCGGCGCGTCGGTCGCGCCGCCGCCGGCGCCGGAGATCTCGTTGACGTGGCCCCCCGCGCCGGTCTCGAGCCCACCTCCCGAGCTACATAACAATCTCCCTCCCGTTTCCCCGCCTCCGCCCCCGCCCCCGCCTCCGCCCCCGCCCGCGTGGTCGCCGTCCGCGCCGGTCGCCGCGGCGGGGTGGTCGGGTCCCCCGTTCTCTTCGTCGGGACCGGACGCGGGCACCGCCGCCGCCGCCGCCGCCGCCGCCGCCGTCGTCGACCCGAGAGGCACGTGGCACAGCGACGTGCGTCCCCCCGCGCCGTGGTACCCCTCCCTCCCGCCCGCGCCGTTCCCGCCGCTCCCCGGCGTCCCGCCGTTCCCGCTGGGCGTCTACGCCAAGCTGCAGGCGGTGCCTCGGTGCTCTCCGTTTTGCGACACGCGCGCGCCGCCGCCGTCGCTGCCGCGCGGCGATCGCAAGTGGCCGCTTCTCGTCGCCGCCGCCGCCGAGAAGCAGTGGGCGCAGATCAAGGACCTGGCGCAGATCCAGATCGGGGCGAGCGCGGGGGTCGAAAAGCAATTGTATCACGCGCGAGGCGTCGAGGGTGTGGCGGTCCAGAGCGCGGCGGCGGCGGAGGGGGGGGAGCGGTTCGGCGCGGGAACCGAGACGGAGGATTTGTTCGGGCCGTTCTTCGCCACCGGGGCCGGGGGGGGTTCGGAACTCAAGAGGCACGCTCGGCGCGTTTCGTCGGTGGAGAACACGCATAACTATGATATCCTTCCTGGGCGACGCGGTAGAGAGAGAAACAAGTAGGCGCGTTTCGGCGCGGTAGAAAAAGGCGGGCGGATAAAACGTTCGTTCCGCGTCGCGCGGCGCATCGCGTCGTCTGTGTCGTCTGCGTTCGCGTCGACCGCGACGAAACACGTATGCTCAACGCTTATTGTCTTCATTCATCATATGCGCAACGATTTCGCTGTCATTGAACCCGCGCGTCAGTCATCCTCGAGCGCCGCCGCGGCCACGAGCGTCGCCGCGGCTCCCCCGGGAGAGAAAGCCGCGCCTCCCTGCGCCCCCCCCCTCTGCGGCGGCGGCCCCGGGGGAGGCGGCCCCGGCGGCAGCGGCGGGGCTCCCGGCGGCGGCGGCGGTCCCGCGGCGGACCACATCCCGCCGCCGAAGCCGAGGCCGACGGACCCGATGGGTCCCCCGATGGGCGCGCCCACCGATCCGGCGCCCGGGGGCGGCACGCCGAACGCCGGCCGAGGCACGCTCCCTACACCGGGATTGCGCGTGTGATGCTGCGAGGACGGGTGGCCGCCACTCGCCCGGTCGTCGACGGACCCGGCCCCGGTGAGACCCGCGCCGGCGGGACCCGGACCCACCGGCCGCCGGTCCACCAGCGCGCCGAGCGCGGCGATGGCGCTCTCGTACGCAAACGCGTTGGAAGCCGCCGCCGCCTGGTGGTGGTGCGCCGCCGCCGCCGCCGCCGCCGCCGCCGCGGACGACATCGCCGCCGCCGCGTCGGCGCGACCCGGTGCGCCCGGGTCGGATGTCATCCGCGCGCGCGCGGCGTGTGCGAGCGCGTCCGAGGACGCCGAGCGCTGGATCTCCGCGATGGGCCCGGCCCACGCCAAGCCGCCGAGCGCGCCGGCGCCCCAGCCCCCCGCCGCGGGCGCCCCCGGCGGCGCCTTTCCCTGCCCCAACCCGAGCCCGAGCCCGGTCCCGTGGCTTTGGACGGACGAAGACGAAGAAGCTGGGTCGATCCCGTGGTGCGCCATTTCGCTCCCGTGGTGCGCGTGCGTCGAACGCGACGCCCCCGGCGCGGAGGAAGACGAAGAAGCGTTTTCGGACGCCTTCGCGGCGCGTCGTTCCTCCGCCTCGCGGACCCGCCTCCCGCCGCGCTTCTTGCGTTCCGCGTTTCGCGTCTCGGCGTCCTCGGCGATGCCGGATGCCGAGGCGCTCATCTCGTACGGAGCGTGCGAGTGCGCGCCCGGAGGCGGGCCGGGAGGAGGCGGGGGGTGGCTCACCAGCGCCGACCCCGCGAGTTCGCGAGCGGTGCGGCGCCACTCGGCGGCGGGCGCGACGTCCGCGCCCGCGCCGGGCGCGCCGCCGGATCGTCCCGCCGCGAACGGCGCGCCCGTCTTCTCGGCGTCCGCACCTGCCACCGCGTTCCCGACGTTCTCCCTCCGCCGGCGCTCAGCCTCCTGCTCGGCCACGACGCGCTCGAGCTCAGCCTGGAACGCGTCGCGCTCGGCGTCGCGCTCCGCCTCCTCCGGCGGCGCCGGGCCGGGCCGCCGCGGCGCGCCCGGCGGCGCGCCCGGGGGCAGCGGCGGCGCGCGCGGGCCTTCGCGGCTCCTGTCAAGCGACACGTCCGCGAACGCGCGGTGCACGTTCGCGTGCGCCGAGTGCGTTTGGGAGGCGTCGCGGCGCCCTACACTAAAGCCTTTCGCTCCGCCGCGCGCAAAGTCGTCCGCCGCAAAGGCGCCGCGCGGCGGGGGCATCGAGATGTCTCCGTCGCGCGAAGCTCCGAACCCGTTCGAAATCGGTTCGCGGGACACGCCTTTCGCGCCGTAGCCGGCGTGTCCCGGCCCCGCGAAGGACGCTTCGAGTGGAGGCTCGTGCGTTCCCGAAAGATTCGGAAGACCCGAACCCGAAAGAAAACCGTCGCGGAGGCGTTCCAGCCGAGGCGCCTCATTGACGGCGCCGCCGAACGCGTCCCGGTTCGTTTCATTCGCCGCCGCCCCCCCCCGGCGTAGCCGGAAGTCGCGCTCCTCCGCCTCCGCCTTGGCGAACGGGTCCTCCTCGTCGTCGTCCACGCGGCGGCGCCCAAAGGGGCGAGAAGAAGAAACGTCGCCGCGGCGGACGGGCCAACCGTCGGAGTCGCGGGAATGCGGGTACGCGTTTTTAACGTCCCGCCGGTCAGCGCGGAAATCGCGCGCGTCGTCGGAGCCTTCGTACGCGCCGAAACCGCCGCCGTACGCTCCGTCCCCGGCCGGCCGTCCTCCGAACCCGCGGCCCCCCCCCGGGCCGCCGCCCCCCCCGCGTGAACTCGAACCCGGGACCCCTCCCTTACGCTCGTCGTCGTCCCAGCGCTTACCGGAGGGGTCGTGCCGGCGCGCGTACAGGTCGGCGTCCGCCTCGGCGTCCGCCGCGTGGACATCCGCGCCCAGCGACGGATACTCGCGCCGGTTCGGCGCCGACGCCGCGTCGACTTTTACGTTTACGCCGACTAAAACGCCGCTCGTGTGAGCGCCGCTCGCCCACCGCGCGCCCGCCGCGAGCAGCGAGCCCTCCTCCTTTTGTTTCAAAGTCTCGGCGTTGTCGTTCCAGCCACCCGGCGTTCCCGAAGGGTTCGCCGGCGGGTTCGCCGGCGCGACGCCCGCGTGTTCCTGCGCGTTTTTTTTCGCAAACGTAAACGAAGACGTGGTTAGTTTCGCGCAAACGGAGACGACGGTCAGAGGTTCGATCGTCGAACGTGCGTTCGCGTCGGAGCGCGGTTTAGGGACGCGAACGCACAACCGTCACAGGGCGGGTTGTCACGAACGCGCGGTCACGCCTCCCGCGCCGGGCGTTTTGGGAGGCGGCGGACGCGCGCTGTACGGCGGCGGGAAAAACGCGAGTCTCGGACTCGCGGCAAGCAGCTTGTCTCGACGAACGAACAGAACTTTTTTCGACATCGAGACGGACACATTCGGTTTGCGGTTCGCGTTTCGGGTACCCCTCGTACCTTCTTCATGCTCGGCAGGTTCACGGGTTTCGGCACCGACAGCTTGTTCGCGGTGGCCATCGTCCGGCCTTTCGTCTGCGGTGTCGAGACGGTCGGGTGACGCGCTGTCAGCGCGCGTGCGGGGACAAAACCTACGCGGAAAATATCGATCGGCGTCGTCGGCGGTTCGCGAAACGAAAGACGACAAAGTCGCGAGCCGACGCCGTCGTGTCAACCACGGCGTCTCCGTCGACCCGTTCCCACGACGAAAGCGTACCTTATCTCGTCCTACATACCCACCACCTCCTCCTCTGCCCCTGCCACCCATGAACCGATCCCTGTCCCGGTCCCCGCGGCCACCGCGCCCGTGCGCACGCATAGCGACGTTCGTCGCTACCAGCGACGGATGGATGTACCGTCGCTCCCAAGTTGCGCTCGCGTCTCGTCAACGCGACGAGCTGGTTTTCGAAGGGTATGTCTGGCGGGACGTGTACCGCGTTCCGAATCTTCGCGAGGCGACTTCGCCTCACTCGGGCGGACGTCGCCCGAGACCGCGTCGCGCTATGCCGGCGCCGAACCTGTCGGATGCGGGAGACTGTTTTCTGCTGACGCGGAGAATTTCCGGCACCGGGGATCCGGCATGCGTGAAAACGCGGGTGCCCAAGTTGTTTTTCGCGGACCGTTCGCGGAGGCGAAGGAAGCTGGCACACGGCGGGGGCGCAGCGGACCCGGCGGGTCCGGAGGGTCGCGGAGGGTCGTGCGATGTCAGGATGGGGATACGATGACGGCGGGGAAGCTGAGGCGACCCCCGACGCGTGGGGTGCGGCGCCGACGACGACTCGACCCGCGTTCGTTTCAAACCTTCGGGACTCCGCGGTGGGCGCGTTGTTTTCGCCGGATGAACCGAGCCCGAACGAGTGGTCGGGCGCGGGCGCGGGCGGGCGGTGGGGGGACGGGGACGGTCACGAAGACCGCGGGGACGGGGATGACGCGGGGGGGTGGGGCGGGGACGAGACGTTCGGGGACGGGGACGAGGCACACGACTGGGGAAGATCTGACGTGGGGGACGACGACGGGATGAGCGTCGGCGCGGCGGATGACGACGCCGCCGACGGCGGTTGGGGTTTGGCGGAGGACGAGGACCACCCGCCGCGGCCGGTCGCGACCGACGCGATCACGGGGTCGAAAACGCGAACGGACCGATCGGACCGATCGGAGGCGCGGTTCGCCTCGAACGGCGACGATGCGCGCCGACTCGCCGACCTCGCCGACAAGGAGAACGCCGAGGCGTCGAAGCGGCGGCGGACGAGCCTTCTCGGCGGCGCCGCCGCGGCGGCGGCGCCCGCGCCGCCCAGGCGCATGCACGGCTGGAAGTCCAACTGGGCGGTGGAGGGTATGGCGCAGGCGAAAGCCAAATCCCTGTCCGCGCCGTCCGCGCGAGAGACGTCGCCCGCGCGCCGCGGTTCACCGCCGGAGCGAAAGAAAAACAAAGGGTCGCCGTCCGCCGGCGCCCTCGACTCGGAGGCGCGCGAGACCGCAAAGGATTTTTCGCCGCGGCGAGACGCGTCAGACTCCGCGGACGTAGCCTCGGCTTCCGCCGAAACCGAAGGAGCCGACGCCGACGCCGACGGCGAGACCGGACGACGCGCGGTTTCCGCCTGGGGCTCGGATTGCGACTCCGAAGACGAGCTGCTTGCGGGGTCGGGTCTGACATCCATAAAAACGCAGCCGTCGTCCCCGGGCGCGGAGCGGCGGCGCGCGGCGAGCCTCCGCGCCGCCGTCGCCGCGCGCCGGCCGTTCGAGCTCGGCGCGCCGCCCGGCGGCGCGCCCGGCGCGGGCGCCGCGCCGGGACCCGCGAGGGAGAGCCCCGCGGCGTCGGACAGCAGCGACGACGATTTCGGCATCGCCGTGTCGACGCGCGGGCGCGGAAAAAAGAAAGCCGCGGCGAAACCAGCGACGAAACCCGCGAAGATGAAACCCGCGCCCAGGTCTCCGGACGCGCCGCGCGCCTTCGTTTCGCGACGCACCGTGGACTTGGTCGACTCCGACGACGACTTCGATGTCGTCCCGGAGAGCGACGCGGAGGCGGACGAGACTGACGGGCTCTTTGCCGAACGCGGATGCGAAGAAAAACGCGAAAGAGACCGAGACGCGGCTGGGCGAGACGTCAATCCCGAAAACTCCTCGTACCGCGGCGTGGGCGGGCCCATGTCCCGTCTGCCCCGCGCGCCTGCGCCGGCGCCGCCCGCGGCGTGGCGCCGGCGCCTGCCGCACTTCACGCCTGCGTCCGAGCTGACCAAGGGCGAGTACCTCGACGGGGAGAAGGTGTTCATCGACTACAAAAGTCAGTTTGACGGCGGCGGCGGCGATGCGAAAGATTCGGGCGGCGGCGGTCGGTGGTTCCGCGAGGCGGGCGCCAATAAGTTCGTGGACGCCGACGGCGAGGTGCTCGAGGGGCGCGCGGCGTGGCGCGCGAGCGAGCGCGAGAAAAAAAGCGCCGCCGCCGCCGCCAGGTCGAGGCGATAGTCAGGCGACGCGCGTAGTGGCTACACGTCTAAAGTCTGTATTCGACGAATTCTAATCTTGGCGTTCGAGCGTGTTGTAGTTGAGGAGTTTCTCGATGAGGTCGACGTGCGTCATGAGCATGCGCCTGCAGCAGTACCGCTGCAGGTCGAGCGCGTCCAGGGCGTCTCGCTCGGAGTAATCCGCCTGGAGCAGGTCCAGGTACGTGTCCCACTTGTTTCCGATCACCTGCGCGCGGAAAGGGGGGTCAGGATCCAGGCGGCGTCGCGAATCCGGGGTTCGCGCGGGACGAGCGAACGAACGGCCGGACGGGGAGAGGGCGCGACCGAGGCAGGTCCACGTACCTTGCCGCAGGTGAAGCAGCGCACGGGAATGATCATGGCGGCCGACTTCGAGAGGTGCTCGGGTCCGCGCCGGGTCACTGAACGCCGATCGCGCGGCGTGAAGTGAGGCGCACGCATTCCGCCGCCAAGGGTGTTTTTTCGAGCGACTCCACTCGCGCGCGGTATGGGCAATCACCCTCGCGGCTCGCGCGTCGCGCCGGGATTCGCAGCGGAAAACCCGCTTCTCCCGCCTCTCGGAACTTTCTCGACAGTGTCATTCGCGTCGGCATGGGTCCCGCCGACGGCGACGAGCCCGGCGGTTGGTGCCGGGTCGAGCCCGGGGGCTGGGTGCGTCGTCGCCGCCGTGCGGAGCCGGCGGACCGCGACCGCCTCGTGGAGCGCGTCCTCGCGCTCGCGACGAAGCGGTCGGCGGACGCGAGGCATGCGCGCGACGCGCTTCGCGCGTTCCGCGCCGCGCTGGGGACGAGGGACGAAGCCAATCGCGCGCGCGCGGCGTCCCGCGAGCCCGCGACGGCGCTTCTGGCCGCCGCGCGCATCACCAAGCGTCTCGCCTCGCGACCCGAGGACCTCCAGGCGGTCGAGCGGCTCCTCCGCGCCGCCGCGAGCGTCACCGCCGACGACGGAAAAAAACCCGCCGACGATTCGGAGAGCTCGTTGAGAGAAGCCTCGAGTCGTCGCGCCGCCAACGTCGAGCTCGGCGTGCTTTTGTGCCAGGAGGGCCGCGACGCCGAGGCGGCGCAGCTCCTGACCGCCATGGGGTGCAGGTACAGGCTCGCGAGGGGCGTGCTGCGGTACCCAAAACAGCTCAACGGTTTGACACACGAGACGAAGGCGAAGGCGGCGAAGGCAAACGGCGTTGAGCGAAGAGCGCCGACTGAAAATTTCGCGCAGACGTTTTCCGCGAAGAAGGAAAAAGAAGACGCGCGCGGAAACGTCATCCCCGTGCGCGCGTTCGACGGCGCGCTTCCTCTCACCCTACTCGCGCGTCTCCGGCGCGTCTTCGCGCCGGACTCGGCGTTCTGGGACGAACACGGGTACCACGAGGAAGGGTGCGGTTTCTTCAGCTACGCGCACGATTTGACGCAGTCCCCGGAACGCTTTTACGATCACGACGGCGCCTGTTCGATGCGTGGAGACGGAGAATCAGTGCGGGGGAAACCGTCGAGCCTGATGGACGTCGTCATCGCGCGCGTGCGCGCCGTCGTGTCGCGCGCGTTCCCGGCGGCGGCCGAGGCGACCGCCGCAGAGTGGTGGGCACACTCTCGGCCGCACGCCTCGGGCCACCAGATGCACTTCGACTCGGACGACGAGGGAGCGCCGGTGGCGTCGACGCAATCGAACGCGAACCGTCGAACCATCAGGCACCCGATCTGTTCCGCCGTCGTGTTTGTGACGGGCGGCGTCGGCGGCCCGACGCTGGTGACGGATCAGCGCGACGACGCCAAGCGGTTGGCGCGGAACGGATGGCTGGTCGCCCCCGTCGCCGGGCGCGTCGCCGTGTTCGATGGCGAGTGTCTGCACGGCGTCATGCCGGGCAGAGGACTCGTCTCGAAGAGAGTCTCGCGAGATGTTTTCGAACCCCGGCGCGTGACGTTGATGATCGCGTTTTGGCGCGACGTCGAGATTCGCGGCGCGCTCGTTTCCGCGACGAGCGGGAGCGGGACAATCGCGAGAGGGTCTTTTCCGCGAGGCTCGGCGCGTCCGTTTCCGGACCCGCGAACGTTTCTCGAAGACGATCCGACGGTACCGTCGAAGGAAATCACGTGGCCTCGCGCGTTCGACGTCGACGACGCGTTTGTGAAGGAGACGCGAAAAGAGACGCTTCGATGCGCCGCCGCCGCGGAGGAGGTTTCCGCGGTGAAAGTCGCGGCGGTGTGGGAAGACGTCGACGCCGAGCGCAACGCGGCGTGTTTCCCCTCGCTATCAGTCACAGAGCTGCGCAGTCTGCCCGCGTACGATGCGTGTTTCATGTTTTAATACCCACGTAGTCGACGGTAGTCAACGCCGCGCGCGTCGAGAGGCGGGTCATGATACGTGTGTTTTTCGCTCTTCGCGGCGCGCAAAGCGCGAAAAAACTTTTTCTCTTTTCGATGCGCTTTTTCCGAAAAGGTGTTCCCGATCGGGCGATCGGGGTCTAACAGACCGTTGCGATTCCACCGAAACCCGGGGAAACCCGCGAACGACGGCCAATGGTTTCGGGTTCGGCGTCCACCTTGGCAATCGCAGAGCCACGATTTGCAATCTCTGGTTTAAATTTTTGAGTTGTTTTTTTCGCCCACATGAGCCGGCGGCTGCGATCGCGCACGCCCACATCTGTGACGCCTGCGTACGGTTCGTACGCGACGCCGTTAAGCAGTGCGTGCCCCCCCCGCGTTTCGCGCTCGCGCGCTCGACCCGGCCCCTGGACCTCTCTCGCCGCGGGCGCCGTGGCCGCGACGCCCCCGCGGCGCCGTCGAAACGACGCTTCGCGAAAAAGATAAATATCTCTTGGTTTTTAAACCCAGCGTTCTGACCCTCCCTCCGTCGCGCAGGAACCTCCGACCATGGCTGCCATGACCTTCGCCGCGGCTGTGCCCGCGACCCGCGCGCAGTTCGCGCCCAAGCGCGCCTCTAAGGCTCGCGTCGTCCGCCGCGGCGTCGTCGCCTCGGCCGGCAAGCGCGGTACGTCCCCTTCCGAGAGAACTGTCATCTTGTTTTTTTTACGCGTCCGGGAGCGCGAGACGCGACCGACGCCGGAGACGCCTCCGTCGCGGCACAGCCGGATCCGCCGCGTGACCGTCGCGCTGCGGTGAACGACACGCGCACTCCAGATGCCTCGCTCACCCTCCCGCCGACCCTTTCCCCTCGACTCTCCCTTCCACAGACGTCTCCACCGATGCCGCCGCGCTCGAGGCTCCCCTGTGCCCGAAGTCCGCGGAGTCCATCGCGTCCAACATCGTGTATCAGACGAGCAAGGTTGGCGCGATGCCTCTCAAGTTCGAGACGGACGACATGTACCGCGCGACCGCTGAGTCCGTGCGCGAGCAGCTCGTGGAGAACTGGAACGCCACCTACAAGCACTTCCACGCGGAGAACCCCAAGCAGGCGTACTACATCTCCATGGAGTACCTGCAGGGCCGCGCGCTGACCAACGCCATCGGCAACCTCGGTTTGACCGGCGAGTACTCCGACGCGCTGCGCACGCTGGGTTACGACCTCGAGTCCTGCGCCTCCGTCGAGAGGAACATGGGTCTCGGGAACGGCGGTCTCGGCCGCCTCGCCGCGTGCTTCCTGGACTCCATCGCCACCCTGGACCTCCCCGCGTGGGGCTACGGCTTGCGCTACAAGTACGGCCTCTTCAAGCAGGCCATCGACGCCAAGACTGGCCAGCAGATGGAGTACGCCGACGACTGGCTCGAGGTGGGTAACCCCTGGGAGGTGAAGCGCACCACCGCGCACAAGGTTCACTTCTACGGCAAGGTGGTGGACGGCAAGTGGGTTCCCGGCCAGACCATCAACGCCGTGGCGTACGACTCGCCCATCCCCGGGTACAAGACCAAGAACTGCATCTCGCTTCGCCTGTGGGACGCCGAGGTTGCGCCCAAGGATTTCGACCTGGCGTCTTTCAACGCCGGCGACTACGACTCGTCCATGGGGGAGACCAACCTCGCGTCGCAGCTGTGCGCGGTGCTCTACCCCGGCGACGGCACGCGCGAGGGCAAGGCGCTGCGTCTGAGCCAGCAGTACATGCTGTGCTCGGCGTCCGTGCAGGACATCCTGGCGCGCTTCAAGGAGCGCGGCAACACGGACTGGGACGCGCTCCCCGAGAAGGTTGCGATCCAGATGAACGACACGCACCCCACGCTCGCCGCGCCCGAGCTCATGCGCATCCTCGTTGACGTCGAGGGCATGGACTGGGACAAGGCCTGGGCGCTCACCTCCAAGACCGTCGCGTACACCAACCACACGGTGATGCCCGAGGCGCTCGAGAAGTGGCCCCTCGAGCTATTGGAGGAGCTCCTGCCCCGCCACGTCGAGATCATCAAGCGCATCGACGAGGAGTTCGTCGCTTCCGTCAAGGCGGCCTACCCGAAGGCCACCGAGGAGGAGATGGCCGCCAAGCTCGGCGCCATGCGCATCCTCGAGAACTACGTCACCCCCGAGGAGGCCGCCGCCGCCGCCAAGGCCAAGGCTGCCGCTAAGCCCGCCGCCAAGGGCGCCGCCGCCGAGGAGGAGGAGGAGGAGGAGGTTGAGCCCCCCGCGCCCATGGTGCGCATGGCCAACCTCTGCTGCATCGCCGGTTTCGCCATCAACGGCGTCGCCGCGATCCACTCCGAGATCGTGCGCACGTTCACCTTCAAGGACTTCGCCGAGCTCTACCCCGACAAGTTCCAGAACAAGACCAACGGCGTGACCCCCCGCCGCTGGCTCGCCTTCTGCAACCCCCAGCTCTCCGGCGTGATCACCGAGGCGATCGGCACGGACGAGTGGGTTACGGACACCGCGCTCCTGGAGAAGCTCGCGCCCCTGGCTAAGGACGCTGAGCTGCAGAAGAAGTGGAAGGATGCCAAGCAGGAGCGCAAGGCGCTCTGCGCGAAGCTCATCGAGGACTCCACCGGCGTCAAGGTTTCCACCGACGCGTTGTTCGACATCCAGATCAAGCGCATCCACGAGTACAAGCGCCAGCTCCTGAACATCATGGGCATCATCCACCGCTACAACGAGATGAAGGCGATGACCCCCGAGGAGCGCGCCAACGTCACGCCCCGCGTCTGCGTCTTCGGCGGCAAGGCGTACGCCACCTACCTGCAGGCGAAGCGCATCGTGCGCCTCGTCACCGCCGTCGGCGAGGTTGTGAACAACGACCCCGAGATTGGCGACCTGCTCAAGGTTGTGTTCGTGCCCGACTACAACGTGTCCCTCGCCGAGACGCTCATCCCCGCGTCGGAGCTCTCGCAGCACATCTCCACTGCGGGCACCGAGGCTTCCGGCACGTCCAACATGAAGTTCCAGATGAACGGCTGCCTGATCATCGGCACGCTGGACGGCGCCAACGTCGAGATCCGCGAGTGCGTGGGCGACGAGAACTTCTTCCTGTTCGGCATCGAGGAGCCCGAAGTCGAGCCCGCGCGCGCCGAGCGCGCCGCCGGCAAATTCGAGCCCCCCGCGTCGTTCACCGCGGTGATGGACTGCATCAAGGCTGGCACCTTCGGTGCTCCCGGCGAGTTCGACGAGCTCCTGTGGTCCCTGGAGGGCAACGAGGGCTTCGGCCGCGGCGACTACTTCCTCGTGGCGAAGGATTTCCAGAGCTACATCGAGTGCCAGGCGAAGGTTGACGAGGCGTACAAGAACCAGGCTGGCTGGACGGAGTCCTCCATCATCTCCACCGCCTTCTCCGGTAAGTTCAACTCCGACCGCACCATCGACCAGTACGCCAAGGAGATCTGGGACATCAAGCCCCTCCCCGTGCCGTAAACAGGTTTCGCGGAAAGAAAAGTCGATCGTACGTGGGCGACCTATCACGTTTCGAGCCGCGCGATGGAGGTGGGTTCGACGACAAAAAGCGTCACCCTCCTGAAGCGCTCCGGAGCGCGCCTTGCGAGCGAACGACCGACTTCCGAAGACGCGGTTCGTCTGATTTTTTGGCGGCGGGAACGTCGCGGTTTTTCCAAACCGACGACGCGGTCCGCGCGATTCTGTTTTAAATACGAGCAATAAGCAAAGCACGTCACGACACGCGTCACGCGTCACACCCGCGACACACCTCTTTGCTCTTCGTCGCGTCGTCTCCGTCTGACGCTTTCGAACGCGGTCATCTCCGCGGGGAAAGAATCGTCCGAAAAAGTCTCTCTTGGGAGCAATACATCAAATCTGTGCTATGGTGGTTCGCGTTCGTTCCGTTCTCCCTCGCCTCCCTCATCATCACTTCACCGTGATCTTGTCCCGGATGAAGTCGTACGCGGCGACGAGCGTTTCCGAGGCTCGCGGCGAGGTGTCCCTCAGCCGCACCAGCGCGTCCCGCAGCGGCGTGCACTGCGTCACCACGGTGCTCACCTCCTTTCCAAAACCGAACATGCCTTTGCTCTGGCACGCCATCCCGGGCGCCCAGCCGCACCCCTTCGCCACGCACTCCCGGCAGGACTCGGCGGGGCACACGCCTCCCCCCCCCGCGGAGACAGGCGCGAGGAGCGCGAAGACCACGAGCAGGAGGAGCGCGAGCGCCGAGCGGCGGGCCATCGTGACACGCTCGACAGGCGCGCGCGACGAAATACTTGTAGTGTCTCGACAGCTGCTCAACGGGAAGACTTTTTCCTTCATGTCGCGCGGTGAAACGTTTTTCTCGGGTTGCAGCGCTCACCGCTCATCAGACTGCCGCCATACCGTATACCCTAGGCACGTCATCTGATCCGCGCGTCGCGCAGACTCGACGGCGCGGCGCACGACGCGAGCGCAGCCTGTTCTGACCTTCACCTCGCGGCGGCGGGTGCGGGACAGAGGGTCGAAGGAAGGGCCGCGGCACGGCGGTGGCGCTGGATCGAGCATTGCTCGAAGCACCGCTCTGTCCGCCCCCCGGTGAGGAAGGCGCGCGCGTCTCTGTCGCCGGGCGCCAGTGAAAAAAACCCGTCGGGCGTCATGGAGCCGGACGCCGACGCCGAACAGGCGAGGCTGGAGGAGAAAGGTACGCGCGGCTACCTCGAGACACACACGGAGAAGCTCGACGCGCGGTCTCCACGCGCGCGGCGACGTCGCGTCGCACCGCGCGCGCGTTTTCCGGCGCTCGAATGAACCCTATTTCCCGTTCGCCGAGCGCGACTAACAAATGCCCATCCTCGTTCGCCCCTCCCCCTTCTCGCGCGCCCGCAGCTCGCAAATGGCAGCAGCTCAACGCCAAGCGATACGGCACGACCCGCAAGTTCGGATACGTCGAGCCCCCGAAGGAAGAGATGCCTCCCGAGGTGCGTGGCGAGACGAGACGCGGCGCGCGTCCACCCCCTTTTCCCGCCCGCTCGGAACGACGCGCCAAAGCCGCCGACGCGCTCGTGAAACCGAGCGACGAGATCTTTCTCCCTCCCGGTCGTCGAGGCGCTCGACGCCGTACCCCACCCCAGCCTCTGACTCTCGGACTTCCCCATACCACACCTCCGTGCATCAACAACAGCACGTGCGCAAGATCGTGAAGGACCACGGCGACATGAGCTCGCGCAAGTTCCGGCACGACAAGCGCGTGTACTTGGGTGCTTTGAAGTTTGTTCCGCACGCGGTGTTTAAGTTGCTGGAGAACATGCCTATGCCGTGGGAGCAGGCGCGGCACTGCGAGGTGATTTACCACATCACCGGCGCGATCACGTTCGTGAACGAGACCCCGCGCGTGATCGAGCCTGTGTACGTTGCGCAGTGGGGCACGATGTGGATCATGATGCGCCGCGAGAAGCGCGACCGGCGGCACTTCAAGCGGATGCGCTTCCCTCCCTTTGACGACGAAGAGCCGCCCTTGGACTACGCGGACAACCTTCTGGACGTCGACCCGCTGGAGGCGATCGAGCTCGAGCTGGACGAGGAAGAAGACGGCGCGGTCGCGGAGTGGTTCTACGAGCACCAGCCGCTGAAGTACACCAAGTTTGTCAACGGCTCGAGCTACCGCAAGTGGCAGCTCCCGCTGCCGGTGATGGCGACGCTGTACCGTCTGGCGGGGCAGCTGCTCAGCGACCTGACGGACAAGAACTACTTCTACCTCTTCGAGGACAAGAGCTTCTTCACCGCGAAAGCGTTAAACATGTGCATCCCGGGAGGTCCCAAGTTCGAGCCGCTGCACCGGGACATGGACAAGGCGGACGAGGACTGGAACGAGTTCAACGACGTGAACAAGCTCATTGTGCGGCACGCCAACCGCACCGAATACAAAGTCGCGTTTCCGTACCTGTACAACAACCGCCCGCGGCGCGTGGCGACCCCCCCGTACCACCACCCGATGGTCATGTACATCAAGACGGAGGACCCGGATCTGCCCGCGTTCTACTACGACCCGCTGATCCACCCCATCGCGTCGTACCGGTCATCGGAGGGGGCCTCCGGCTCCGACCGCCGGCGCGGCGGCGACGACGACGACGACGACGAAGAGTTCACGCTTCCCGAGGGGTGCGACCCGTTCGCGTCGGAGGCGCCCCTGTACACGGAGCACACCATGAACGGCATCTCTTTGGTGTTCGCGCCCGAGCCGTTCAACAAGCGCAGCGGGAACACGAAACGCGCCATCGACGTGCCTCTCGTGAACGGCTGGTTCAAGGAACACTGCCCGTCGGGGTACCCGGTGAAGGTGCGCGTCTCCTACCAGAAGCTGCTCAAGTGCTACGTGTTGAACCAGCTACACAAGCGCCCGCCGAAGGCGGTGAAGAAGCGGTCGCTGTTCAAAGCTTTGAAGAAGACCAAGTTCTTCCAGTGCACGGAGCTGGACTGGACGGAGGCGGGCCTTCAGGTGTGCCGCCAGGGGTACAACATGCTGAACCTGCTGATCCACCGCAAGAACCTCAACTACCTGCACCTCGACTACAACTTCAACCTGAAGCCGGTGAAGACCCTGACCACCAAAGAACGCAAGAAGAGCCGGTTCGGCAACGCGTTCCACTTGTGCCGCGAGATTCTGCGGCTCACGAAGCTCGTGGTGGACAGCAACGTGCAGTACCGCTTGGGGAACGTGGACGCGTTCCAGCTCGCAGACGGCTTACAGTACGTCTTCTCGCACGTCGGGCAGCTCACCGGGATGTACCGCTACAAGTACCGGCTGATGCGCCAGATTCGCATGTGCAAGGATCTGAAGCACCTGATTTACTACCGGTTCAACACCGGCCCGGTTGGTAAGGGACCGGGCGTGGGCTTCTGGGCGCCCATGTGGCGCGTCTGGCTTTTCTTCCTGCGCGGCATCGTGCCTTTGCTCGAGCGCTGGCTCGGCAACCTGCTCGCGCGCCAGTTCGAGGGCCGCCACAGCAAGGGCGTCGCCAAAACGGTGACCAAGCAGCGGATCGAGTCGCATTTCGACCTGGAGCTTCGCGCGGCGGTGATGCACGACATCCTCGACATGATGCCGGAGGGCATCAAGGCGAACAAGGCGAAGACCATCTTGAGCCACCTGTCGGAGGCGTGGCGGTGCTGGAAAGCCAACATCCCGTGGAAGGTCCCCGGGTTACCCGCGCCCGTGGAAAACATGATTCTGCGATACGTCAAGAGCAAAGCGGACTGGTGGACCAACGTCGCGCACTACAACCGCGAGCGAATTCGAAGGGGCGCCACCGTGGACAAGACGGTGTGCCGGAAAAACTTGGGTCGTCTGACGCGACTTTGGCTGAAGGCTGAGCAAGAACGGCAGCACAACTATTTGAAGGACGGCCCGTACGTCACCCCGGAAGAGGCGGTGGCGATCTACACCACCACCGTGCACTGGCTGGAGTCCAGAAAGTTCTCGCCCATCCCGTTCCCGCCGCTGTCGTACAAGCACGACCGCAAGCTGCTCATCTTAGCGCTGGAGCGCTTGAAGGAGAACTTCAGTATCGCCGCCAAGCTGAACCAGAGCCAGCGCGAGGAGCTGGGTTTAATCGAGCAGGCGTTCGACAACCCGCACGAGGCGCTGTCGCGCATCAAGCGGCACCTGCTGACGCAGCGCGCGTTCAAGGAGGTGGGCATCGAGTTCATGGACCTGTACTCGCACCTCATCCCGGTGTACGAGATCGAGCCGCTGGAGAAAATCACCGACGCGTACCTCGATCAGTACATCTGGTACGAGTCGGACAAGCGGCACTTGTTCCCGAACTGGATCAAGCCCGCGGACACCGAGCCGCCGCCTCTGTTGGTGTATAAGTGGTGCCAGGGCATAAACAACCTGACGGACGTGTGGGACACCGCGGACGGGTCGTGCGTGGTGATGCTGCAAACAAAGTTTGAGCGCGTGTTTGAGAAGATGGACCTCACCATGCTCAACCGCTTGATGCGGCTCATCGTGGACCACAACATCGCCGATTACGTCACCGCCAAGAACAACGTCGTGATCTCGTACAAGGACATGAGCCACACCAACTCGTACGGCCTCATTCGCGGTTTACAGTTCGCGTCGTTCGTGACGCAGTACTACGGCCTGGTGCTGGACCTGCTGGTGCTGGGTTTGACGCGCGCCAGCGAGATTGCCGGTCCGCCGCAGATGCCCAACGAGTTCATCAACCACCGCGACGCGCGCACGGAGACGCGGCACCCGATCCGGCTGTACAGCCGGTACGTGGACAAGCTGCACATCCTGTTCCGGTTCACCGCGGAGGAGGCGAAGGATTTGATCCAGCGGTACCTCACCGAGCACCCCGACCCGAACAACGAAAACCTGGTCGGGTACAACAACAAAAAGTGCTGGCCTCGCGACGCGCGCATGCGCCTGATGAAGCACGACGTCAACTTGGGACGCGCGGTTTTTTGGGACATCAAGAACCGCTTACCGCGCTCGCTCACGTCGTTGGAGTGGGATAACGGGTTCGTGTCGGTGTACTCCCGGGATAACCCCAACTTGCTGTTCAACATGTGCGGGTTCGAGGTGCGGATCATGCCCAAAGCGCGCATGGCCACCGAGCACTTCGCGCAGCGCGACGGCGTGTGGAACCTCCAGAACGAGCACACCAAGGAGCGCACCGCGCAGGCGTTTCTGCGGGTGGACGACGAAGCGTTGAAGCAATTCGAGAACCGCGTGCGGCAGGTTTTAATGAGCTCTGGGGCGACGACGTTCACGAAGATCGTGAACAAGTGGAACACCGCGCTCATTGGGCTCATGACGTACTACCGCGAAGCGGTCGTGCACACGCAGGAGCTTTTGGATCTGCTCGTGAAGTGCGAGAACAAGATCCAAACGCGGGTGAAAATCGGGCTCAACAGCAAAATGCCGTCGCGGTTCCCGCCCGTCGTGTTTTACGCGCCGAAGGAAATCGGCGGCCTCGGGATGCTCTCCATGGGCCACATCTTAATTCCGCAGAGCGATTTGAAGTACAGCACGCAGACGGACACGGGCGTGACGCACTTCCGCAGCGGCATGTCCAGCGACACCGACCAGCTCATCCCCAACCTGTTCCGCTACGTCCAGCCCTGGGAAGCGGAGTTCACCGACTCGCAGCGCGTTTGGGCGGAGTACGCTTTGAAGCGGCAAGAAGCTTTGGCGCAGAACCGCCGTTTGACACTCGAGGATTTGGAGGACTCCTGGGACAGGGGCATTCCTAGAATCAACACTTTGTTCCAGAAAGATCGGCACACGCTCGCGTACGACAAAGGGTGGCGCGTTAGGACGCACTTCAAGGAGCACTGCTTGTTGCGTTTGAACCCGTTTTGGTGGACGCACGCGAGGCACGACGGGAAACTGTGGAATTTGAACAACTACCGCACGGACGTGATCCAGGCGTTGGGCGGCGTGGAGGGCATTCTCGAGCACACTTTGTTCAAGGGCACGTACTTCCCCACCTGGGAGGGTCTGTTCTGGGAGAAGGCCAGCGGGTTCGAGGAGAGCATGAAGTACAAGAAGCTGACCAACGCGCAGAGGAGCGGCTTGAACCAGATCCCCAACCGTCGGTTCACGCTGTGGTGGTCGCCGACGATCAACCGCGCGAACGTGTACGTGGGGTTCCAAGTTCAGCTCGATTTGACCGGCATCTTCATGCACGGTAAGATCCCCACGCTGAAGATCTCGCTCATCCAGATCTTCCGCGCGCACCTCTGGCAGAAGATCCACGAGAGCGTCGTCATGGACCTGTGCCAGGTGTTTGACCAGGAGCTGGACGCGCTGGAGATTGAGACGGTGCAGAAGGAAACCATCCACCCGCGCAAGTCGTACAAGATGAACTCGTCGTGCGCGGACATCCTTCTGTTCGCGTCGTACAAGTGGCCCATGTCCAAGCCCTCGCTGACGGGCGACGCCAAGGACGCGTTCGACCAGAAGGCCTCGAACAAGTTCTGGCTGGACGTGCAGCTGCGCTGGGGCGACTTTGACAGCCACGACATCGAGCGGTACACGCGCGCTAAGTTTCTGGACTACACCACCGACAACATGTCCATCTACCCGTCGCCCACGGGCGCGATGGTGGGGATCGACCTGGCGTACAACCTGCACGCGGCGTACGGCAACTGGTTCCCGGGCGCGAAGCCGCTCGTGCAGCAGGCGATGGCGAAGATCATGAAGGCGAATCCCGCGCTGTACGTACTGCGCGAGCGCGTGCGCAAGGGTCTGCAGCTGTACAGCAGCGAGCCGACGGAACCGTACTTGAACTCGCAAAACTACGGCGAGCTGTTTTCGAACCAAACGATTTGGTTCGTGGACGACACCAACGTGTACCGCGTGACGATCCACAAGACGTTCGAGGGCAACTTGACGACGAAGCCGATCAACGGCGCGATCTTCATCTTCAACCCGCGCACCGGGCAGCTGTTTTTGAAGGTGATCCACACCTCGGTGTGGGCGGGGCAGAAGCGATTGGGGCAGCTCGCTAAGTGGAAAACCGCCGAGGAGGTTGCGGCGTTAGTGCGCTCGCTCCCGGTGGAGGAGCAGCCGAAGCAGATCATCGTGACGCGCAAGGGCATGCTCGACCCGCTGGAGGTGCACCTGCTTGATTTCCCGAACATCGTCATTAAAGGTTCGGAGCTGCAGATGCCGTTCCAGGCGTGCATGAAGATCGAGAAGTTTGGCGACTTGATCCTGAAAGCCACCGAGCCGCAGATGGCGCTCTTCAACATCTACGACGACTGGCTCAAGACGATTTCGTCGTACACGGCGTTTTCGCGGCTCATCCTCATCTTGCGCGCGCTGCACGTGAACAACGACAAGGCCAAGATGCTTTTAAAGCCCGATAAGACGATCGTCACGCAGCCGCACCACGTGTGGCCTGATTTGTCCGACGAGCAGTGGATCAAGGTGGAGATCGCGCTGAAAGATTTGATTTTAGGCGATTACGCCAAGAAGAACAACGTCAACGTCGGCGCTCTGACGCAGAGCGAGATTCGCGACATCATCTTGGGCGCCGAGATCACGCCGCCGAGCGCGCAGAGGCAAGAGATTGCGGCTATCGAGAAGCAGGCTGTGGACGCGGCGCAGATGACCGCCGTGACCACGAAGACCACGAACGTGCACGGGGACGAGCTCATCGTGACCACCACGTCGCCGTACGAGACGGCGACGTTTGGGAGCAAAACAGATTGGCGCGTAAGAGCCATCTCCGCGTCCAACTTACACCTTCGCGTGAACCACGTGTACGTAAACTCGGACGACATCTCCGATTCCGGGTACACCTACGTGCTTCCCAAGAACGTGTTGAAGAAATTCATCACCATCGCTGATTTGCGGACGCAGATCGCGGGGTACATGTACGGCGTGTCTCCCCCTGATAACCCGATGGTGAAGGAGATCCGGTGTATCGTGATGCCGCCGCAGTGGGGCAACCACTCGTCCGTGAACATGCCCACCGCGCTTCCCGAGCACGAGTACCTCGAGGACTTAGAGCCGCTCGGGTGGCTGCACACGCAGCCGAACGAGACGCCTCATCTGCCTCCTCAGGATGTCGTCACGCACGCGCGCATTTTGGAGACGCACAAAGCGTGGAACGGCGAAACCTGCGTCGTGCTGACGTGCTCGTTCACGCCGGGGTCGTGTTCGTTGACGGCGTACAAGCTCACGCCCGGCGGGTACGAGTGGGGCCGCGCGAACAAGGACAACTCGGGCGCTAACCCGCGCGGGTTCTCGCCTGGGCACTACGAGAAGGTGCAGATGCTTTTGAGCGACCGCTTCTTGGGGTACTACATGGTCCCGGACGGGGGCTCGTGGAACTACAACTTCCAGGGCGTCAAGCACTCGCCGGGAATGCAGTACGCGCTCCGGCTGGCGAACCCGAAGGAGTTTTACCACGAGAGCCACCGCCCGACGCACTTTTTGGAGTTTTCGGGCGCCGACGCAAACGCCGCGGACGGCGGCGACGGGGACGCGTTGGAGGCGGACAGAGACGACGTGTTCGTGTGAAGCCGAGAGACGACATCGAATGCATTGGCATTTTTTTTAGGGTAGAGAGAGAGCGTCTCTCGACGCACGAGACGAGACGACCGAAAAATAATAGGTAATCGCACTCGTTCCGATTCATCGTCGTCTCTCGCGGAGGCGCTTAACTCCCGCTGAAAGTCTCTCGTCACAACAGCCTGAGATTCCCCGTGATGGCGTCGATGACGGATTCCGGCGCGGGCCCGATCGCCAGCACGGTGTGCGACCCCTCTTTGACCTGCGTCCGCCCGGCGTCCGCGACCAAGTAGCAAGGCAAGCGCTGCGCCTCCGCCGCGGCGAGCAAGCCGCTCATGTCCTTCTCCTTGGCTTTGAGCGCGATTTTCTTTTGCCCCTCCGCTTCCCACTGCCGCAGCACGTTCCTGTGCCTCCCCTCGAGGCTCTGGTACACCGCCAGCGTGGCGTGGCAACACTGCGCCGCGATCTTCCCGGCGCCCATGTTCAGAGAGTCGTTCACCACCAGAACCAGCTTGGTCTCCTCCCCGGGGTTCACCGCGGACATGGAAGGCACGGGCGCGTCATCCGGCAGCTCCTCGATGATCGGACCCGAACGGGGCGGCGGTTTTTTCTTCCGCACCACCTTCTTCACCACGGGGGGTTTCTTGACGAGCCCCATCCACGCGCACGTCACGAACCCGGCGATGAACGCGGGCAGGGCCACGCGCAGCTTGCGGTGGTACACGAACCGCAGCTTGCCGCCCCGGACGCGCGCCGCGCGGGACAAACCTTGAACGTTTTTGCTCCGCATATCCCCGCCGACGCGCGGTCCGCCATCGGTGGCGTCCAGGACCTTGTCCACCGCGCCCGCGCTCGCCAGGCGGCTCATCGTGAATTCGAACGCCTCTCTAGACCGCTGAGTGCACGCAGCGAGCGCCGGGAGAAGTATCCCCGCGGGGAACCGACCGTGGCGCGCGCAAGAGTGGCACGTCGACCACATTCCTAACCCTCGAAGCGGGCGGCGGAAAACATTTTCCACAAGAACACGAACTGTGAACTCTCGGTCGGCACGTCCGCGTCAGAAGTCCAGGCCGCGCCGCGGGGTGTATGGCGTCGTCGCCCGGGGACGACACGAGGCATCGATGCGCGGTGCTCGTGGGCGCCGTGGGGGCTGGAAAGTCGTCGGTGGGAAACGCCCTGTGCTCGGATGGCTCCGAGCCATCCGGGCCTCCCTTCCGCTCGCGCCGGAGCGCGTCCGGGGTGACCACCGCGTGCGCGTGCGCGCCGTGCCTCCCCCCCGGCCTCGGCGGCGCGGTCGTGTCTTCCGCCTCCGAGCGTTGGTGGGTCGTGGACACGCCCGGGCTGTGCGACGGGGACGACGCGCGCGCGCCCGAGCACCTGCTGCGCGCGATCGAGGCGTGCGCCGGGCCGCGAGGTGAGGATGGGAGCGTCAATCCGACGGGCGGAGTGGATGTGTTTCTGTTGGTGTTCAACGCGACCGGTCGGGTCTCTTCCGGCGACCTCGAGGCCATAGAGACGCTGAAACAGCGATTCGGCGCGGCTCGCTTCCTCGAACGCACCGTCACAGTGTTCACGCACGCCGACGTCTTGGAAGCGGAGGGCGGAGAGGAGGACCCCTCGTCGTCGTATTTGCGAGACGCGCCGCCGGCGCTGGCGTCGCTGCTGCGCGCCGCGGGGGGGGGCGAGCCCGTGTTCGCGGACGTCCGCGGACGCGGGGTTCGTTCCGAGATGCGTTCCGACGAAAAAGAAGAAGAAACCAAACACACTAAGGCGCGGGTTCGATTCCTGGAGGCTCTCGCGCGCGCAGTTCGCCGCGTCGACGAGACGGCGCGGACCTCGTCGTTGCGTTCGGCGTCGGGCGACCCGAATGAAACGCGCGTCGTCGCCGCCGACGTCGCGGCGGCGACGGCGGCGCGGCTTCCGAAGATCGGATTGAAAGCCGCGCGGCGTTTGCGACAGGAGGAAAAGAGGAAAAACCAAAGAACGCGAGACCGAGACGGTCCGCGAGAGAACACAGAGACGTCTTCGTCTACGGATTGGTTGGGTGACGCGTGGGCGTGGATCTCAAACGTCGTCGCGCCGCCGCCGGATGCCGCGACGGATGAAAATAGCTAGACTATCTACGCGTACGTCCCCCGCGGTACGGTGTATTACTAACTATCATCGGCGGTCTCTGCGCGTCGTTCGACGCACGACAACGTGGAAACCACCTTTTGCGCATCGCACGCCTCACCCCTCTCTGTCTAAGATGGTCGGTTTCCTGCGCAGCACCCACAGCTTTTCGTGTCCGTCCCCGAAGGGCCGCACCGGCACGATTTTTTCCACGTCGAAGCGTTTTTCGACGTAGTCGAAGGTTTTCGCCGAGCCGTTCACGCCGCCGCGTCCTTCCCCGACGAACAGCACCACCGCCCCGTCGTAGTTCTCCAGGCACTTCACCAGCAGGTCGCCTTCCGGGTACACCACGAGCAAAGTGCGGTCGGCGCGGCGCACCCAGAACGAACGCAGTTTGCGCTCGTCTCCCCGTCGCACGACGCCGTCGCGCTTTTCCGCTTCGGAAGAGCGCCGTCTTCGCTCCGGCGCTTTTTTTCGCGAAAAAAAAGTCGTCGGCTCAAGGTCGTTCGTCCCCGGGACGGCGGATCGGTCGTCGTACGCGAGGACGTCCACGCCGCGCTCCGTCAGCGCCCTCTGCCACTGCCCCTTCCCCGCGCCCATCTCGACGATGGGCGAGTGCTTCGCGATCTCCGCCAGCGCCGCGTCCGTCCACCCCACGCACCCGAACCGCTCGACAAACTCGGCGCGTCTCTGCTGGCCATCAGGGGAGCCCCACGTGAGCGCCGCGGTCTCCGCCTGCGCGCGCGCGGCGAGCGTCGCGAATCGCGCGCGCGCGCGCTCAAGCGCCGCGGCGTCGCCCAGCTTCTGCGCGCGCGCCATCTCCCCGCGTGCGGAGGCGATCATCGGCGCCACCGTGTTGATGTACGTCGCAAGAGCCCGCTCTTGGTCTCGGCGCCGCGCGACCGCCTCATCCAGCTCGCGGTAGGAGAAGGGCGAGTCCGCCGGGGTTTTCGCCCGGAGAGGCGAGGGGGACGCGGGCTCGGCGACCGCGGTGGTCGCCGCGGCCGTCGCCGTGGTCGCCACCAACGCCGCGGCGGCCCGGATGCCCACGCGGCGCAGCATGGTGTCGCCCCGACGTTTCGGGACGCGCCTTCTTCTTTCGCGGACGTCGGTCGTCGGGTGCCGATTTCTCGGACGAAGTGCCGTGACGAGGCGAAAAAGTCCCCTCGGCCACAGCCGACCGCGCACCACCCCCCCATGGGCTTTATCGTCATCCACACGGTGTACATCGCCTGGGCGGTCCTGTTCTTCTGGATCTGGTACCTCCGCGTCCCCATAGTCAAGGGCCTGCGCAATGTCAACAGGTTCTCGCGCGGCCTCATCGGACGCTGACGGATTAGATTAGATTAGATTCCGGGAACGAACGCGACCGCTCGCGACACGAAATCCCTTTACCGGGACGCAGCCATGGGCGTCACGTCCAGCTCGCTTTTTCGCGCGATGACGTGCTCCAAGCCGCCTCCGCCGCCGAAGGACCGCCCGAAGAGCGCGCGCTCGTACGCCTCGGCGGAGGACGAGGCCACGAGCACGATCATCGCCGAGTACGAGAGGACGCACCCGGTGCCTCCCCGACCCGACCCGCGCGCGCTGCGCCGCGACGCGCGCCGCGCGGATGCGCTTCGGCGCATCCGCAAGCGGCTGGTGCAGTCCGTGCCCAACAAGAGGAGCCGCGCGCGGTACATGGAACGCTACTTCGCGCACAGGTGCGGGGACGACGTCGCGCTGTACACCGGCGGGTTTAACGAAGGCCCGCCGACGTTCATCGAGCCGCGGCTGAACGAAAACTTCCACGACTCGCACGCGCGATACGCCCCGGGAACCCCCCTCGCGTCGCGCCTGGTTTCGCTGGACCACCTTCCCGCGGGCGCGACGGGCCCCGACCTGCGTGACGTGGCACTCGGACGCCACTGCGCCACGCAAACAAAAAAGGGCCTCGTTCCGGGTTTCGGTGACGGTTTGAGCGACCTCGGCGGCGGAGGCGTCGCCGGCGGAGGGGAAGACTCGGACAGCGAGACGGATTTTTTTTTCGACGCCGGCGACGTCGACGGCGACGGGTTCGACTCGGCGTCCTCCGCTCGGCGCTCGGAGCCACCTCCCCCGAAGACTCTGGCGCGCAAGCGACTGGATTTCGACGGGACGGTGGCGCAGTACCCCGAGAGCCGGGGCGTCGGCCGGTGGCGCGCCTACTGCAGAGAGGAGGAGGAGAAAATTGCCGACCTCGCCGCGTTTGCTCTCGCCGAGCGCGAGGCGAAAATCGCGATGATGCGGCGGCACTACGCGTCGACGCTCGGGCCCGGATTCGAGGACCGGTACGAGCCTCCGCCCCTCCCGCGGTGGCTCAGGGACGTGCAGAGGGAGGACTTCGAGGCGGTCAGGAGGCACGCGCCCTGGCGCAGGGCGAAGCACGCCCTCGAGCTCTCGAGCGACGATTCCGAAAGCGACGGTTCCGAAAACGGAAACGACGAAAAAAACGCTTCGGAGGATTCCGAGTCGCGCCGCGTTTCTCGCCGCAACAAAAAGAAACGCGTCGGCGTCCTCGGTATGGACGACCGGACTCGTTCGGAGATCGTGTCGTGGCGCGCGAGCACGGAGCTGAGGCAGCGCGTGGTCGATCGGCGCATCGCGCGCGCGGAAGCCGCGGAAAAAACGTGGGGCGAGGGTCGCGGGTTGGACGTCGCGGAAACCGGCGACGGCGTGCTTTTCCTCGGCGAACACGCGACGCGACATCCGGATAACCCGGTGCGGTTCCTGGACTTAGGCTTTGAGTCGCTCGCGACGTCCCCTTCGTACCTCCGCGCTCGGCAGGACTCTCGGGGACTCGAGCCTGCGCGGGTCGTCGCGAGCGCGCTCAAGCGGACGCACGAGCGCAACAAAGCTGTCCGCGAGGCGAACGCGTCGCGCGACGCCGAAAGAGCCCGCGCGAGAAGACGCGCCGAGCGGAGTCGCGTCAAGGCTGAGAAGAAAAAACGCGCCGCCGCCGAGTCGGCGCGCGTTCGGCTCGCCGCCGAGCGCGCGGCGGCTGCTGCGTTGGCTGCTGCGAACGCGCCACCTCGGTGGCGCAGGGTCAAAGCTGTCGGGAACTTCATCAGGCGCAAGGCGCGTTTCGGAGCCATTCCGAACGAGGGCAAGCAGGCGGAGGGTTCGTAGCGTCTGACTTTTTAAGCGCGTCGCGGTTGTTTCGAAACGACTCGTGACGCACGAAAGGACCTTTCGCGTCGGTTATGCTTTTAGACTACGGTTATGTATTAGGACCGGGGTGCGTGATGGCCCTTTGCCTCCTTAAAGCTTGCCGATGGCGTCGATGATCTGCGTGGTGTGCGCGGGGGTCTTGACGTTGGCCATGGACCCGTCTCTTTCGAGCCAGTGCCCCACGACGACGCCCTTGTCGTCGATGAGGAAGGTTTGGCGGTCCGAGAACTTGCCGAGGATGGGGATCTTGAGGTCGGCGCCGTAGGCGGCGGAGACGGAGCCGTCGCCGTCCGACAGGAGCTTGAAGCCGAGCCCCTTGGCGGTGCAGAACTCCTCGTGCTTCTCCATGGGGTCCATGGAGACGCCCACGACCGTCGCGCCCTTCGCCTTGAAGTCGCCGAGCGCCTGGTTGAAGCGCTCCGCCTCGATGGAGCACCCCTGCGAGAAATCCTGGTTGTAGAAGTACAGCACCGTGTACTTGGAGGACTTCACCACGTCCGCCAGCGCGACGGAGCCGCCGCCGGTGGCGGGCAGCGTGAAGTCGGGCGCGGTCGCGCCGATGTCCAGCGCGCGCGCGGGCGCGGGGCGGGCCAGCACCGCGAGCGCGGCGGCGGAGCCCGCCAGCGCGTCGCGGCGGGACACGCCCGAATCGCCCGCGGAGGCACGCACTGGGGCGATCGCGCGAGCGCGGCGGGGCGCGGTGGCGCGCGCGCGGAGGGGCGCGACGGCGGAGGTCTGCGCGACGGCGTACATGGCGTTGTGGAGGCGAACGAGTCGGTCGGGTCGCGCGGGGTTGAGTGTGGGTCCCGCGCGTCGCGTGTCGTCTCGACACACGATATTTCTGCACGTCCTCGTGTTTTCGATAAGGACGCCACGTGGCGTTCCGGCTCTGAACCGATCGAGCGCGCGCGACGTCTCAGTCTCGCGCGCGCGACGTCGGGTGCGGCCTCAGGCGGAGGCCGGTGTTCCGGCGTGCGCTCGCCGTGACACAGACGCTATGCCGTCGGCTTCGGTGCCGCCGCCGTCAGCCTCCGCGACGGTGGCTCCGTCTCGGAAGCTGCCCGTCCCGCATCGCGGTCGCGCGTTCGTCGCGTCGGTATCGTCTCGTCGTCCGCCGCGTCGTCGGAGGCGGTCCCGGCCTCGCGGCTCAAACGCGAGCGCGGAGGAAAGCGGCGCTGTCTCGGAAACGACAACCGTCACGTCTCCTCCAGACGACGCGCTCAAATCCGCTCGCGCGGCGACCGTCGTGGTCGCCCCGCACGCCAGGACCCGGTTGCCGTTCATGCGATCGTCCCGTCGCGGGTCGGGGGTGGTGGTGTCACTGGACGGCGCAGGCGGCGACCTGCGCGTGCTGACCGCCGCGCACGTCGCGTGCCTGGCCGGACCCAACAACCGCGTGGACGTCCGCGCGAGCGCGAGTTTTGCGGACGCGCGGACGCGCGTGGGGTCGGTCGTCGCCGTGCACCCCCGCCTGGACCTGGCGCTAATCAAACTCGACGATCTCCCGGATGCTCTCGATCCGTCCGAAACGGACGAACCGTTCCCGTCGACGTTCGCCCCGCTCGCGGCGGCGCCGCCTCCCGTCGGCGCGCGCGTCGCCGCGCTCGGGTACGCCATGGGCTGGTCCTCCGCGTTCCGAACCGCGATGCGCCGCCGGGCGGGCGATTCCGCCGCCGGCGTGTGGGGCGACCTCCTCGCGACGCACGAGGAGGCGTTTTTCGATTTCGGGGAGGACGAACACGACGAGGAGGATTCAGGCGCGCCAAAAATCGCAGAATTCGTGTTGCACACCGCGTCGGTGGCCTCGGGGTGCTCGGGCGGTCCCCTGGTGTCCGAGGCCGGCGAGGTAATAGGCGTGCACTCGTTCGGGGACGCGTTCTACGGGGGGGCGAGGGACGTCGCGGTCGCGACGCCCCGGCGGGTCGTCGAAAGCCTCGGCGGATACGGCTCGAAGACGAAACGTAAAAATAAAAAACCGCCGAAACCGGCGTCGCCGGAGACGTACGCGACGGCCACTGTGCTGGCGGCGATTTTCGCGTCGTCCGACCCCGCGCTCGCCGCGATGTGCCCCGAGCTCACGCCCGAACAACGCAAGGCGTGGATCTTGTAGCGGTGATTAGACCATGACGACGCATGGGCACATAGGCATTCGGTTCGTCCGCGCGATGTATTGATAGTCTAGTTAGTATTCGCGAAACGACGCGAAACCGCTTTACGCTCCGTCGGCGCCGCGCGTCGCGTCCCACTTTCGCGATCCGTCGTAGTGCACGCGCGCGAGGTACAGGCCGCACGCCGGCGCCATCGTGGGCGCCTGCGAGACGTCTTTCTTCTCGAGAAGCGCCTTGACGTCCGCGGGGGTCATGTCCCCAACGCCAACCGCGACGAGCGTGCCCACCATCAGGCGCACCTGGTGGTACAGGAACGACGGCGCGCGCGCCGTGATGGCGACGCTCGAGGAGACGGCGTTTTTTTGTTTTGCCGATTGGTTCTTCTTCGCGTCGGCGTCGGCGAGTGGTCCCTCGTCGTCGACAATCTCCACCTCCGATAAGTCGTCGTCCCACGCTCGACCTAAACGGGTCGCCTCCGGGTCGAACGCGTTTGCGAACGCGTCGTCGTTTACCACCTCGATCGCGTCCACCGTTCGCGTCGCGCTCTTGGCTTGGCACCCGCTCGCGCGGAAGGAGGAAAAGTCGTGCGCGCCGATGAGCATATCGGCGGCGCGTTGCATGGTATCGACGTCCAGAGGTTCGTCCCGGACGACGTGCCACACTTTACCCTTCTCGAACACGCCGGGAGGCTTGTGACTGGAGGAAACCTTTATCCGGTACGTGTACGTCCGTCCAGTGGCGCTGTAGCGCGCGTGGAACTTCTCCGGATCGACGCGTACGCACGCCCAGACGCGAACGTCGGCGTGGCCCGCTCGTTTCAGGAAATGATTCGCCGCGGACATCACGGTGCTCGCGGTGAACGGCTTCGGGGTTTGATTCGGTTTTCGTTTCGAGACGCGCTCGAGGTCGACGTGAAGCGTCGCGTCCAGCGCGTGCACGCCCGCGTCCGTGCGGGACGACCCGTGCGTCAACACGCCGACGCTCCTGGAGACTCCCGTATCCGCCTCGTCGACCTTGTCCGATTTGTTGCCGCCGACGAACCTCGAGAGCGCATCCTCGACGCAGCCCTGCACAGTGCGCGCCTTGGCCTGCCTCTGGAACCCGTGGAAGTTGGTGCCGTCGTACTGCACGCGGAGCAGGTACCGCGCGGGGAGGGAGGGCGCGCGACCGGCCATCGCGCCCGGCGCGGCGGACGCGTCGCCTCGGCTCTCGGCGGGGGCGACCGGAGCGCGGGGCCTCTTCGCGGGCGAACCCGGGGGGGGGGAAGGGCCAGCGGCGGGCGCGCGCGCGGGACCGGGGCGCGCGGTCTCGGGGGCGGGCCGCTTCGAGCCGACCGGAGCGTCCGCCGGCATGCACGCGGGGCGCGACCGGGAGGTGCGGGCCCCTCGGGTACCCTCGCGAAGGTGCCGACGACAGTGAACGAGAGGATGAACTCCGAGAGCAAAGGAGCTTTTCGGGTCGATAACCGAAAAACCTCTACGTGCCCCGCGCCAACATGTTCGTGCGAAAATCGGGATAATAAAGTTTTAAATCGCCTTTCTTGCCACATTCTCTACGATTCGACGGGGTCGTAGCTCAGATGGCAGAGCGCTCGCTTAGCATGCGAGAGGTACGGGGATCGATACCCTGCGACTCCACTTTTTGCATTTTTTTTTCTCGCGCTGTCTTTTGCGGCTACGCGAGGGGGCGCGCGTCTAGGCGAAGGCGGAACGAGCGAGACGCGCGCGTTCAACACGTCGCTTTCATCGCGCGGTATGATCGTATTACTCTCGATCGCGCGCGCGTGGACTACCACGGACAGAAAACATCGATCGATCACTCCTCAAACTTGCCAAACACCACCGACGAGTTGTGGCCCCCGAACCCGAACGAGTTGGACAGCGCGACGCGCACTTTGAAGTCCTGCGCCTCGTTGGGCACGACGTCGAACTCCACGCCATCCTCCGGGTCGTCGTGGTTGATCGTGGGGTGCACCGCGCCCTTCTGGATGCTCATGATGCACGCGATCGCCTCGAGCGCGCCGGATGCGCCCAGCTGGTGCCCGAGCATACTTTTGGTGGAGTTGAGCTTGAAGTCCGCCTTCCCGCGACCGCCGAACACCGCGTTCACCGCCGCCACCTCGCACAGGTCCCCGACGGGGGTGGACGTGCCGTGCGCGTTCACCAGATCCACGTCGTCGGGTTTGATCATCGCGTCACTAAGAGCCGAGCGCATGCACAGAATCACGTCTCTTCCATCCGCGCGCGGGCTGGTCAAATCGTACGCGTCTGTGGAGATGCCGCCGCCCATGTACTCGCACAACACGCGCGCGCCGCGTTTTTTGGCGTGCGCCAGGCTCTCCATCACCAAAACACCCGCGCCTTCGCCCATCACGAAGCCGTCCCGGCCTTTGTCCCACGGCCTGGACGCGGCGGCGGGGTGGTCGTTTCGTTTAGACAGGGCTTTGCAGGCGATGAACCCGCCGAGACCCATGGGCGTGACGGCGGCTTCCGTGCCGCCCGCCAAAATCACATCCGCCTGGCCGGCTCGGATGTGTTGCGCGGCGTTTATGAACTGGTAGTTGGAAGTAGCGCACGCGGTGTTGAGCGCGTAGTTGGGGCCGCGGAAACCGAGCTCGGGCTGCATGCCTAATATCGCGCCAGACATGTTCGTTAACATGTAAGGCACCGTGAAAGGGCTCACCTTCTTGATGCCCTTTTCCTTCAAAGCAAGCACGTTGTCCTCGTACACCTGCATGCCCCCCATGGCGCTGCCCACCAGCACGCCGCACTTCGTCTTGTCCATCGCATCCAGGTCGTCTCCCCACAGCCCCGCGTCCCGCAGCGCGCGCTTGCCGGCGACGACCGCGTACTGGTGCACCTTGTCCATCCTACGGATCTCTTTCGTCGTCAAGTCGTCCCCGGCTTCGAGGTTCAGAATGGGCGCGCCGATGCGCGTGGGCAGATCGTCGAACACGCCGGGTTTCCACTCCGTCAGGTCGATCGCGCCGGACGTGCCCGCGCACAGAGACTCGAAGAACGCGTCGCGGTCGTTGCCCGCGGTGGACACGACGCCAGCGCCGGTGATCACCACGCGCTGCTCGTCGGGCAGGTCGCGCACGGAGGAGGCCGCGCGCACGACGCAGGAGCCGCGCCTGGCGCGCGAAGCGGGGCGCGCGGTGCGTGCCGACACGCCGAATCGGTCGGTGCGCGCGAGCTTAGAGGCGGGGCCGCGCGCCTGGTGCGGCGCGAACCGCGGCGCGGACACCGCGACCGCGGCGGAGGCGTGGACGGCGACCATCGTGCGGGGGCGGTGTGCGCTCCGCGGAGGGGAGTTGTGGCGCGCGCGATCGGAATCACCCGCGAGGA
>Ga0209666_1000456_pt1 | contig 31821 bp, 19 predicted proteins | sample SaaInlV_125m_DNA_FD_184679 | JGI IMG/M metagenome (GOLD analysis project Ga0209666, IMG submission 184679) | Marine microbial communities from expanding oxygen minimum zones in the Saanich Inlet - Saanich Inlet SI037_S3LV_10m_DNA (SPAdes)... | ecosystem: Environmental > Aquatic > Marine >...
CGACGAGTGCAGGGCGACGCGAACGCGTCCTCCGGAGAGCTTTTGACTCTTCGCGACTCTTCGTACGCCGAGCCGCCGACGGCTCTGACTGCGTTTTGCGGCGAGGAGTGCCACACCGTCGGCGCCGAGCCGCACGCGCTGCTCCGCGAGCTCGCCTCGCGTTTCCACGAGCCCAAGAGCGTGCCTTGGGACGACGTCGACTCGCTTCTCTCGGCGGCGCGCGCGACGAGGCTTGAGGATGACCAAGAGACGAGCGGCGTCTCCAAGCTTCTGCTCGCGGCGGACGACGCCGCGACTGTCTCTTTCTGGCGACCCGAGTGGGAGGCGCTGCTCGGCTCGCGCGCCGTCGTCACGCAAGCCGTGCCGACGATGCTCGAGGTTCTCCCCGTGGGGCACGACAAGACGACCGGCTTCGAGACTCTAGTGCGTCGTCTCGCGGACGAGAGCGGGCTCGCGTTTGAGGCGGGGGTCAAGCCGGCGAAGAAGACCTCTCCGGACGAGGACGGCGATTTCGTGTCGGGCGCGTCTTCGCTTTTGCGCGTCGTCGCCGTCGGGGACGGCGAGAACGACGCGGGGATGCTCCGCGCCGCCTCCGTGGGCGTCGCGCTGGCGAACGCGTGCGACGAGACGAAACGCGCGGCGGACCACGTCTTGTCGTCGTCGAACGAAGAGGATGGGGTCGCGGAGGCCGTTTCGAAGTTCGTGTTGTGACTTCCGGTCTTCCTTTCGCTTCCCATCGGCGGCGCGGAGCATCCCCGCGTGTCGAGAGCGCGCGGAGATCTTGACGTTCGCGGACGACAAGGCCCCGTGGGCTCTTTGATTCACGTGTTATGTATCACTCGAGTCTCGCCAAAATCCCGATGGTCTTCACGCGCCTCACGGCGGAATCCTCGGCGGAATCCTCCGCGCGCGTCGAGAGCGTCTCTCGAGACGAGCGCGTTTTTTTAGCTGGACTTTGTTTGTGTGCTCGACGCGTCCTTCGCAACATGTTCTTCCGAGAGCCAGCGGCGGCCACTCCCGGTCGCGCGGCGCCCATGGGGTCGGTGGAGGTCCTGGGCGTCGGGTCCGCGTTCGCGGCGGGCGCGGGGTCGCTCGCGATGCACTCGCCGCTCGCCAAGCTCGCGGCGGCGCCCATCGCGTGGGCGTCGTCGTGTCGGCGCCCGCGCCCCCGCGCGTCGCAGGCGGTCATCCGCGGCGGAGCGATTCACGCGGACGGCCGCGCCCGGCACGTGCGGTGGTGCGCGCCGACCCCGGCGCGGGGTCGGGGCTCGTTCGACTCCCCGGACCGCATGTCGACCCGCGCCGCCGCGGAGACGTCGCCGCGCGCCTCGAGGTACGACGAGGAGAGCGACGAGGCGAACGACGAGGCGAGCGACGATGACGAAATGCTCGAGCGCGTCGCCGTGCTCGTGCTCGCGGCGACGGGCATCCCGACGCGCGAAACGAAAGCCGCGCTCGCCGCGCGGCCGGAGCTCGTCCGCGCGCTCGCCGACGGAAAAGCCGAAGACGACCGAACCGAAAGCGCGCTTTTGGCGACGTCGGAGGGCGCGGAAGATGCGGAGGATGAGACGCGTCTTCCGACTCCTTCCGCGTCAAGAAAGGCTCTCTCGGAAAAAAAGGACAGAAAAAGCACGGAGGCTACGTTCCGCGCCGAGCGACGCGTCGCGGCGGCGCTTCGTTTCATGACGCGCGAGGTTGGTTTTTCCGCCGCGGACGCCGCGGGGGCGCTTCGCGCGCGGAACGGCGACGGTTTCCACGCGCTCGCCGCGGACGTGGACGAAACCTCCAGGCGCACGTTCGCGTTCCTGCGTTTGCCGCGCGCCGCGGGCGGCGCCGGGCTCAGCGCCGCCGCCGCGACGCGCGCGGCGGCGCGCGACCCGCGCTTGCTCTCGGAGGACGTCGAGTCGATACGCGTTAAGTTCGCGTGGCTCGCGGACGTCGCGGGCGTGCGCCCCGCGGACGCGTTCGCGACGCACGCGGAAAAAAATAACGGCGGTACTGTCGGTAAAGGCGTCTCCAGAGGCGTCTCCAGCCTGGTGATGCTCGTCCGCGAAACCGACGGGGGAGTTGACGAAAACGTCGAAAACGCGGGAGGCTTTGATCTGCGCGGCGCGTACGAGTTTTTGCGCGTCGAGTGTTGTTTGGGCGTCGTCCAAACGCGCGCGACGCTTCGGAAACACCCGCACGTGTTGACCAAGGACGTTCATAAGTCCATGCGTCCGGCGCTCGCGACGTTGCGTTTGAACGTCTCGAGCGACGCCGCGGCGAAGGTCATCGCCAAGTACCCCTCCGTGTTGACGCTGCTGCCCGAGACGCTGGCGGCGAAGTTTTTCTTTCTGCGCGAGACGTGCGGGATGGACGCCGAGCGCATCGAAAAGCTCGTCTCGTCATCGCCCTCCATTCTCACGCTGAGCGTCGAGCGCAACCTCGCGCCCACGTTTTCGTTTCTGAAAGACGAGCTTCATCTCGGCGAGTCAGGCGCGCGCGCCGTGCTCGCCAAGGCGCCGAGCGTGTTCGGTTTGCGACGCGAAAACGTCGGGCCCAAGTTTGCGTTCTTCGCCGAGCGCGCCGGCCGCGACGCCGCCGTCGCCATCTTCGCCAAGGCGCCGAGTCTGCTCGGGACGTCGCTCGAGCGCAACATCGCGCCGACCGCGACGTGGATCGTCGAGACGTGCGGAATCGTCGGGTTCGGGGACGGCGGAGGAGACGAAAACGACGAAAGAATTTCCGTCGAAACAAAAACGTGGGACCCGCGCGCGGTGGACGTGCTCGTGAGCTGTCCTTCGTTGCTGGGCATGAGCGTCGAGCGCAAACTCGCGCCCACGCTTTTCTTCCTTTCGCGTCACTTCCCGGACGCGCCCGCGCCGATTCTGTTCCGCGCGGGGACGTTCTCGTTACGCGGGCACGTCGCGCCGCGCGTCGAGCTTCTAGACGAATCACATTTGACAAACCGATGGGCGCCCGGCACGTTCCTCGCGTGGAACGTCGCCGCGTTTTGCGCCAAGACGGGAATAGACCGCGACGCGTACGACGAAAAAGTGCGCGAGTGCAAGGCGAGGGACGACCACTGGGAGACTGGTCTGGTGTCGACGGACGTAAACGTTTCCTTTTCTCACGCGCGGCTTACGAGCGACTCCGAAGCGGCTTCGCACGAGACGCGTCTCGGGCAAAGGCCGGGCGAAGACGAGAGAAACGCGTCGGCTTCGATCCGGTCGGCGATTCGCGCGCGCGCCGAGGCGACACAACGCGCGCCGGGACGCGACAACGAACCGACCCCGGCGGAGCGCGCGCGCGCGCGTCGCGCCGCGAAGCGCCAAGCCGGCACTGAGAAGGAAAACACTTAAGTTCGTCGTCTCCCGTTGTCGGATAGATAGAACACGTGCGCGGTATTGTCTAGCTAGATCTAGTAGGTACACTCACTCCAGGGGGGTGAGGCTCGCCGCCGACCCGCTGAGCGCTTCGAGCTGCCTCCTTACGAGCCCCGCGTACGCGCCTCTTTTCTTTAAGAGCTCCTCGTGCGTCCCGCTCTCGCGCACGCGGCCGTCTTCGATGAACACGATTCTAGATGCGCTCTGGATCGTGGAGAGCCTGTGCGCGATCACCACCGAGGTTCTGCTTCTTCGTCTAAGTTCTGTCGGAAGCTCGCCGACCGCGGCGAGACTTTCGGTTTGAAAATCGGAACCGTTCACGGCGCGCTCGAGCGCTTCCTGCACGACGTGCTCGCTCTCGGCGTCCAGCGCTGAGGTGGCCTCATCCAGCAGCAACACGGCTGGCTCGCGCACGAGCGCGCGCGCGATCGCGATGCGCTGCTTCTGACCACCCGAAATCGTCGACCCTCTTTCGCCCACCGTCTGCTCGTACCCGTCTGGCAACCTCGTGATGAACTCGTGCGCGTTTGCGGAAATCGCCGCCGCAACCACCGCGTCGTACGAGGGTTCGTCCTCGTCGTCTTCCAGTAAACTCCGAAGCGGCTCGAAGGGACTGGAAGAGGACGTTCTCGGAAGACGCGACGACCGTTCGTGTTCGTCGTCGGTCGGTGTGTCCTGCAGGTACCGCCTCTTCTCCAGCCCGAACACGATGTTCCGCCGCACCGAGCGGTCGAACAGCGCGGGCTCCTGCGCGACGATGGCGACTTTCCTCTTGAACCACCGCGGATGCAGCGCGGCGACGTCCAGTCCGTCCAGCAGGACGCGACCCGATTTCGGCTCGTAGAACCGCTCGAGCAAGTTCACGATGCTGCTCTTCCCACCTCCGCTGGGCCCGACGAACGCCACCGTCTCGCCCGCGTTGACGCGTATCGACACACCGCGAAGCACGAGCTTATCCGGTCGACTCGGGTACGCGAACGTCACGTCTTCCAACTCCAAACAGCCCTCGCACGTTAACGGGCGCGCCAAAGGGCGAAGACGACGCGAACTCGCTAACTCGTTTTCGTCATCTTCGAAAGAGGAAGAAGAAGCGCCCTCCGTCGGCCAGGTTTGAAACGCCGGTTTCGAAGAAATGAGCTCGAGCACTTTCTCGGCGGCGCCAAGCGCCGTCGTCACGGCGGTGAACACGTCGGCCACCGCGGAGAAGCAACTCGTGAGCTGCTGCTGGTACAGCATGAACGAAACCAGCGCGCCCGGGTTTAGAGAACCTCTAAGGACGAGCATGCCCCCGTACCACAGCACTAACACGGTAACCAGCATGGGCGTCGCGGTCAAACAAAACGTGTACGTCACCACGTACCGAGCTTCGCGCGCGTTTTGTCGTTTGAACTCCTTCAGTTTCTCCGAAAAGTCGCGCGACGCGAAGGGCTCGCCGGCGAAGGCTCTTACGGTGAAGATACACGACAGCGTCTCCTCCGCCGTCGTCGTGGCTTCCGCTAACGCTTTCTGCGTTTTTTTGGAGATGGTTTTGAAGTACTTCCCGTATATTTTGGAGACGAGCAAAGTCGGCGGGAGCGACGCGAGCGTGACCAGCGTTAAAGGCCAACTCAGCGCGAACATGAACCCCAAAACGCCGAGCGCGTTGACTAAGTTTCGCGCCGCGACGTTGATGTTTAATGACAGAGCGTTTGAGACCGTGGAGCAGTCGTTGTTCAGGCGCGACGATAAGTCGCCCGTCTTGTGCGTGTCGAAGAACCCGCCATCTTGCGTCAGCAAACTGTCGAAGAGTTTCGAACGCACGCGCGCGTTGAGTCGCGCCATCTGCACGGTGAAGATGGACCCTCGCGCGCCGGCGAACGCGCCCGCCGCGAGCGCCGCGAGTAACAGGCACGCGCTGTACTTTTTGAAAGCCGCCGGGTCGCGGTCGATGGCCACCGCGTCCACGAGCTCGCCCGTGAAGTGCGGCACGCTCGCGGCAGCTACTGCGTACAGAACCAGGAACACGAACGCCACCGACAACAAGGGCGCGTCCGGAGCCGAGAGAAGCAGGAGCGACGCGAGCGCTGAGCGTTTGGATTTCTTATTCTTTCGCGTCGACGAAAGTCCGTCTCCGTCGGAGGAGTCGGCGTCGCGCGCCGATTCGGCGTCGAGCAGCGGATCGAGCAGAGCCGTTGAGGTGTCGTCGTCTATCTCTCCGCCCATTCTCGAAAACGAATTCTTTCGCTCGTCCGCGGCGGCGAGCGCGTCGTCGACCAGCGCCCACTCCGCGGGCGCGGCGGCGAAAGCGACGAGCCACGCTGCCCAGAACACGGCGTGCGCGGCGGCGGAGTCGTCGAGGTCTGGTAGATGCGCGACTCCCTTGGCGGCGAGCGCGACGCACGTCGCGACAGTCACGAAAAAGCGCGCGCGGAAGACGCGCGTCCGGTACGCGTCCTTGGTCCCGTCGCCGTACCGCGCCGTGACGAGAACGGTCGCGAGGAAGAGCGTCCGCGCTATTCCCAGCGCGGCGACGTCCGCCAGACCCGTCGACACGGAGTAGTCCCGAAAAAGCACGCGACGCAACGCGTTCGCGCCGAGCGGGGGATGCCACGCGATGCCGCGACGCGAGTGGTGCACGCCGTGTGACGCGTCCGCGTGACGCGTGGCGTTTCCGGGCGGTGCCGACGGAGGCGTCGTTTCGCCGGTAAACGCGTCGTCCGGGGGGTACCGGTCGACGCAGGCGAGGTACAGGACGACAAGCGTCAGGGTCGCGCACAACGCACATCGACGTCTCAGCCTTCGACCCGCGCCGTGTCTCGCCGCGAGCCTCGCCTCGCGTCGCAGGCGCGCCTCTTCCTCGGCGTCGTCGTCAACGCCCATCGCGGCACGCGCAGCGGGCCGCGCTCGGACTGATCCGCCACTCCGCGCGGTGGAGAGTGGATAGAGCACGACGGCGCCACCACCCAGCTTTCTCGTCATCGTAACTTTCGGGAAGTTTCGTTCCACGAGAAAAGACAGAAAGATTCTGGGTTTTTTTTTTCGTGGTGCGAGGCGGATCCGAATCGCACCGTCACTCAGCGCCGCGCCCCGGCAGGACGCGCGCGCCGGCGCCCGGCATCCCATGGTGGACGGGTCGAAGTGCACGGCGAGCGGCGCCGGCATCGGAGGGGGCACGGCGTGCGCGCCCGCGAAGTTCACGGTCATTACCGCCGACGCGTCCGGCGAGCGCGTCCGCGCGGGTGGCGCGAAGGTGGTCGTGACCGTCACCTCCGCGAGCGTCAAGTCCTCGTCGAGCGACGCGGAGACGCCTGGAGTCGTCGTGCACGATCCCGTTGACCACGGCGATGGCACGTACGCCTGTGTGTACGTCGTCCCGCGCCGAGGCGACTACAGCGTCGGGGTGGTCGTGAACGACCACCCCATCGAGGGGTCGCCCTTCCCTGTGTTTTTCGCCGGCGCCAAGCCGGGCGCCGAGCCGACGCGATTTTCGGGATCGTCATCCTTTCCGACGCCGTCGCCCGGCGATGCGCGCGACTCACCGCACCTTCCAACGACGCAAATCCCGATACCCACGTCCGTGATCGTCAAGAACCTGGGTACGGGGATCGGCGTAGAGCACCTGCGCGCGACGTTTTCGGTGTGCGGCGCCGTGCTCGACGCGCGCGTCGCCGGGAGCGGTGGACAATTTGCCTTTGTCGAATTCGCCGCAAACGCCGAGGCAACCGCCGCGCTGAAACTGAGCGGCATGATTCTCGGCGACCGCGCTATCAAAGTGGAGATGGCCAGGACGCCGAAACGCGTCCCTTCCAGCGCTTTCATCACTAACACGAACCCGAACGGCACCATGCGTGCTATGGGTTTAGGTGCGGGTGCCCAAAAAACAGACCGCGCGTTCGAGCCGCCGACGTTCGAGGGGAAGCCTCTCCCGCCGCCGCCGCCGAGGCGAGACGCGGAGTTGAAAATCGAAAGCGAGACCCACGTTCGGCTTCCGGATCCGCCAAACGCCGACGCCGCGGGAGTCGCCGCGCGACGCGCTGCGGAGATCTCCGCGAAGCTCGGGCGGGGCGGCGGCGATGGGGACGCGTCGAGGGGGGGTGGGCGCTCGCCGCGCCGGTCGAAGTCGAGGTCGAGGTCGAGGTCGAGGTCGAGGTCGCGCGAGTGACAAGAGGGAAACGCGGGAGCGCGCGCGTAGCCGTCCGGAAAACCGGTGACAATTTTAACGCTCTCCCGAAAAAGCAACAACAGGAAGAACTACAGAACTCCAAGCGTCTCGAGAAAACGATCCCCGGTTCCCCATCGCGTCACATCTGACCGCGCGCGCGCACGTCAAGACTCATTCTCGCCGAAATGGGCGTCATCGGATGGCTCGCGCACGTCTCCATGAAGCAGGCCGTGCTGATGGGCCTTATCGCCAGCCTCCCCGGGCTGTTCATCTCGTACACGGTACGCGACCCGACGCAAACGCCGCCGATTCACGTGTTCGACACGCCCGTCTCGGCGCTGCGCTGACACTCTCCCATTTTCCCTCGCGACGATGAAGGGCTTCACCGAGGACGACTTCGCCAACCCCGAGAAACTGGGAAGCGCGCAGTTCCTGATCAGCGCCGGCGTCTGCGTCTTCATCGCCGCCATGGCGTACCGCAACCTCCCGTTTGACCTCATCCCCGACTGGATTCCTCTGCTCGGGAAGATGGACGATCTGTTCGCCGGGCTCTGCGCGGGCGTCGGCCTGACCCTCGTCTACCTGGGCTGGCACTACGGCACGGGCCCTAAGCCCGCGGAGATCCTCGTCGCCGCGGACCTGCTCGAGAAGGCGCACGTCGCGCTCGTGCCGGCCAAGGTGGTCGCCGTGCAGAGCGTCAAGGCGGGCATCAAAGCCGCTCGCCCGTTCGCAAACGCGGTGAAGCCGCTGGCGGAGACGTTTTACAAATCCACAATCGCGCCCGTAATCGCCGCCGCGAAAACCGCTTTCTTCGGCGCCGCGTTCGACGAGTACGTCGCCAGCCTGGAGAAGGCCAACCCGGCGTTCTCGCTGGTCAGGAAACTGGTCAAGGTCAAGAAGTAGTCGCACAGAGGGTGGTTCGCCGGAACGAAGGCGGAACGATTCGCGTTTGGACGCGTAATAGTACGAAAGTAGTCTAATATACTTTTCGTGAACAAACGCGGTAGTTACTAACTTACGCGACATCACTCGTTACCGTCGTCGGAGATCTCCGCCCGCGCTACACTCACCGTATCCCCCCCGCGCCAACCTTGAGCAACGCCCTGGTGGCCTCGAACTCACTGTACGCATCGTTGAACGCGTCCACTAAAGACGCGTCCACGAAACTCGCCGCGACGGAGACGCACGCCTGAGACTTGTCTCTTCCTCGGTATGTTTCTTTTTCGTCTTGAAAGACGGCGTCCGCGTCCGCGGCCGCTTTTGCGGCGTGCCACCAATCCGCCGGGACGACGATCGTCTCGTGCGGCCCGACGTCGCACACGATCCGCGACGCGCCGACGTTCGCGAGCAGAGGGTACTCGTGTATCGTTCTCAACGGAATCGCGGGCTCGAATAACGTCTCGAGAAATTCCCGTTTTATGCTCGAGCGCGTCGCCGTCGGCCCAGACGCGTACAGAAAAGGCGCCGTCTCCGGCGGGAACAGAAGCCATCGTTTCACGCCGACGATCTGCGTGGCGGCGGCGTGGACGTGACACGCGTCCCGGTGCAGGAACGGGAACCCGGGGCACTCGGGGTGCGACACGAAGAGCTCGAACCAGTCGCGCCACGCGTTCGGGCACCGCGGGACCGCGGTTTCGTCTTTCAGCAAGTTGGGCGCCAGGAGCGGCGAGAGCCGAGGCGTCAGAGCCGGGAACCAGTCGTGCAATTGCAGATTTCGCAGGTACTTACGCCGAAGCTCCGACGGGGACATCTTGGGCGCGGAAGGAGCATGGGGTGGTCTCGTGCCTCTAACCCCGGGTTTTGTCGATTTGTCGTCGCGGCAAGCAGCGCTCGACGCGACGGCGTCGGTTCCGGAGACAGACGACGAGGTCGCGTTTCGTTCGCTCGTCGACGTCGACTCCGCGTCCTTCTCTTGCACCGCGTCGAGGAAGTCTCCGAGCCGAACCTCCGCGCGCTCGTCGCGGTCGGTCACGTCCAGCGGCACCACCTTCTCGCCGAACGCTTCGCGCAGCTTGTCCGGAGTGAGGTTCGCGTAGCCCGTGTCCACGCCTTGCCTCGGGTCGACCAGGATCACGGGGCGGCGGGGCACCAGGAAGTCGCGGCGGAAGGACTCGGGGGTGAGGTCATCCATCGAAACCATGGGGACGCCGCCCCGTCGGAGACGCGTCGGACCCGCGGGCGACTTGGCGTCCTCCGCGTCCGTCGGCGCGTCCCGCAACAGTTGCGCGAACTCCTCAGCCTCGATGCCCATCAGCGCATCGAACGGATCGATCTCGTCATCCGAGCCCTCCCCGGCGGGCCCCATCGCGAGGCCGGATGTGGCTCGGTCGCTCGGAACCGCCGACGTTCGCGCGAACCGTTTCGGCGGCGGTGCGGCGATGATTTTCGCGACTCGGGCTCGTCTCACGCAGGCGACTCGAGAGACGGGTCAGTCGGCCCCGCGGGGCTTCGAGGGTGCCGATGGCCGAGGCGTGGCCGCCCTCGGTCGGCGCGCGCGTGCGCCCCGTGGAGACCGCGCAGGTTGCGTTTTCTCCCGAAGGAGACCCCGTGCCACTCCCCGGGGAGGGCCCGACGTGGGCGCGACTCCGGTACGCCCTCCCCAGCGATGGCAACGACAGGCGGGAGGCGTTGGTCGCGGACGTGGAGGAAGGCGAGGCGGAAAGCGGCGGGGATGCGCGCGCGAGACACGCGCGCGCGAGCCTCGTGTGGAACGACGGCTCCGAAGAAGACGGCGTGCCGCTCGCGTTCCTCGGGCCCGCCCCCGTCGACGACGAGCGCTCGGCGACGGAGGCGCGGATGGATGTCGTGGTTACGCGAAACGAACGGGAACGGGAACGTAACGTAGAAAGCGCCGTGACCGACGCCGACTTATCCGAGACGCGCGCCGCGGCGGCTTCCGCGCGGGGCGCGTTCCGGTTCCGGCGAGGCGAGTTCGCGGTTGCCGCGGCGGAGTACGTCGAGGCGTGCGCGTGGCTGCTGAGCGCCGTGCCGAGGGAACACGTCGCACTCGTGCTTCCGGGGGACGAAAAGGACTGGACCCTTCCCCCGGTGAAAACTTTTTCGCGCGAAGAGCCTTTTCCGCCCCGCGTCGGCGTGGGCGCTCGCGTGCGCGTTTCGGGCTCAGACGGCGCGTCCCGTCTCGCCTTGGTGGCGTGCGTCGACTCCGACGACGAGACATGCGACGTGCTCTTCGAGACGGCGTCGGACGGCGACGACGCGGAAGACGAGGAAGACGCCGTCGCGTTTTCTCGCCTTCGCGGCGCGTCTCTCGTCGGTTTCGGCGTTTTCGACGACGAAACAAACGAAGACGAAAAAAAACAAAAAACGACGTCACGCGCGCTGGAGACCTTGGTCTCCGTGACCCTCGCGGACGCGCTTCTGAACGTCGCGCGGTGCCACTTGCGTTTGGCGAGCGAAGCTTCCGAAACTTCGCTCGGCGGAGGCGATGCCGCGGCGGCCGCCGCCGACGCCGCGGCGGCCGCCTCGACGTCTCTGCGCGCGTCGACGGCTGCTTTTTTTCTGCGCGGTAAGGCGCGCGGCGCGCGTCGCCGCTTCGACGACGCCGCGCGCGACTTGGAGACGGCGCTTCGTCTCGCGACGAACCGTCTCGCGAGGCGTCGTGCATCGATGACATCGACGTCGTCGACCGACGTCGACGGTCTGGAAAGGGACGTCGCCGCGATCGGTGCCGCTCTGCGCGACACGCGCGCGGCGGCGAAGGCGAGGCGAAGGGCGGACCGGCGTCTCGCGGCGGCGATCCTCGGGCACGTCCAAAACGAGGGCGTCGACCTCGGACTGGACCCCGAGTCCGACCTCGCGCGGTACGGCGGGGCCCGGTCGGCGCGGGGGTTCGGGAGGAAGGAAAAGGACGGGAGCGTGCCCCTCGGGGAGGTGGCGCGGGTCGTCGGGGAGCGAGTCGCGGGGAAGAGGTGCGTGGTGAGCTAGCTCTCGAGGAAGCTACGCTCTCTCGGGGAAGAGCGTGTTGTGTTCTTGTGTTCTTCCCCTGCCCTGATGACGGGCGATGAAAAAAAAAAAAAAAAAAAAAAAAAACGCTCGCCTCTGCTTTCGGACGCTCGTGTTTTCCGACGAGCCGTTGACTCGAGCGAGATTCCTCTCCTCTCAACACAGCGACGTGTCACCCGACGCGTCTCGTCCCCTGTCTGCCGCGCGGGAAGGCGGCCTCGGTCCGCGACATCGCGCCGCGATGGCCGGCGATGACTTCGCGCGCGTGGTCTCCGCCCTGCGCGAGCTCCCGTTCGCGCTTCGCCAGATCTCCGAGTCGGATTTCGCATCCGGCGACGCCGACCGCGCGCGTCGCGTCGCCAGAGACGCGTTCCACGCGCTCGCGCCGTTCGACGAGCCCGCCTGGACACCCAGCCTGGACGCGGACGCGGAAGAGCCGCCCGCGCGCGCGTCGGCGCGCCTCCTGGTGGCGTTTCTCGCGGTGGTGAAGTACCCCCCCGCGCGCGACGACGCGGGCGCGCTCACTCGGGCTTTCGCTCCCGACGCCTTTTCCGACGCGACCGCGGACGACGCGTCATCCGCCGTCGACGCGCTTAAACGCGCCGTGCGTTGGGTGGTGGAGCACCGCGAGAAGTGCGCGACACGCGCGCACGTCGCGCACCACATCGCGGACGTCGCGGGTTCGATCCCCGTGGAGATGCGCGGCGACCCGGAGATGTCTTTGGCGCTCGACGCGCAGGATCGCGCGCGGCGCGCGTACGTCGCCGCGCACAAAAAGTACGAAAAAAACCGTAAACAACGAGACGCGGAGGACTCTCCGCCTTCTTCTTCTTCTTCGCGGATGGATGTGCCGAACGTCGCGAATAACGTCACTCTCGGCGCGGCCGCTTTGACGCGCGCCGTCGCCGATTTGGAGGACGAGAAGGACTCGTTGACGAAGAAGATCGAAGCCGTCGAGCGCAAGATCGAGTCGCGCGTCGGCGTCGACGGGAAACACCTCGCGTCGCTGGCGGCGACGGCGCGCGAGGAGAAACGCGTCGAGTCGGAGACCCGTCGTGCCGCCGCTTCCGCGCGCGAGCGCGCGGAGGCTGCGGACGCGAGGCGCCGCCGAGCCGCCGTGAAGCTCCGCGAGATTCTGAAGAGCCTCGGGGACGAGGAGAGCGGCAGTCTCGCCACCCTCGAGCGCCTGCGGGCGGAGACGGAGCGCGCTCGAGTGGAAGTCTCCGAGACGCTTCCCGAAGCGCTCGAGGAGAAACGACGGCGCGAGCGCGCGCTTTTGGACGCGAGCGACGAGAAAAACTTGGACGAGAACGCGCTTCGCGAGTGGGCGAGCGAAGTGAACGCGTTGAACGCGTCCGTCGAGTCCGACGCGCGGTTCGTGGACGCGAAGGAAAAGGAGCGGGACGAGGAGCGGGACCCCGCCGCCAGGCAGCAGGCTTCGCTCGCCAAGTCGGTCCGCGCCAAACGCGAAGCCGCTTCGTCCGCGCGCGATCGGCTCGCCGCGCGTTTGCGACGCGCCGAGGACGAGTTACGGGCGCTCGAGGAAGGCGCTCAGGGAGGAGAAAGAGGCTCTCCCCGAAAGCGCGTTCCCGACGAAGACGAAGAAGAGAGGACGGAAACGGTGGACGATCCGGAGACGACTTCCACGCGGCGGGCGTACGCGACTCTGAAGCCGCGCCTGGACGACGCCAACGCCGAGTCGGCGACGCTCGCGCGCACAGCCGCGATTCTGCGTGATCAGCTGGCGGGCGTGCTGGACGGCACGCGTGGTACCAGTGCACGAACCTCCGACGACGCCGACGCCGAAAAAGCGGCGTCGGCGACGAAGGAAAAAGCGTCGCTGGCGCGGCGCGTCGCAGAGCTCCGCGAAAAGCGCGCCGCGTTCGCCGCTCTCGAGCAGACGTACGAGGAGCGGCGCCGCGCGTTCGAGTCCGCCGTGGACGCGCACAGGAGCGGGTACGAGCGGCTCGAGCGCGAGACGACGGCGCTCAAGAACCGCGTGCGAGGTGACGAGACGTCGTTTTTCAAGACTCGAATCGAGCGCGCGTTTCTGTCGGTTTCGGCGGAGCGCGCGAGCGGCGCGCGCGGCGACGCGCTTGTGAGGGCGCACGAGGGTTTGCTTCGGGACGCCCAAAAGACTACGGAGACGTTACGCGAACTGGACTCGAACGCGGGCGAGTCCGGCGTGGGGCTCACGCTGGACCAGATGGGGTCGCTGCGGGACGTGCACAGGCTGATCGAGACGCGGTTGCGCGTCACGCGAGAAAAAGACGCGGCGAGCGGAGACGCCGGCGGCAAGCGCGACGGCGCGGACGTCTTGAGCGTGTGACGCGCGCGACGGATATTCATTCATAGGCGAGGAACAAAGAAAGAGGTTAACCAAACGCATCAGAGGCTTTCTGCGTAGATGCGTCTACGCTACATTACACGGTCGTTGGTACACGCCACGCATCACCCTCGCTCGCGCGAACGGCGTCAGTCGTTGAGCCGCGGCACGGCGTCGGCGGCGTCGGCGGCGCCGCCCAAGCCGCCGAGGAACCCGCGCAAGCCCCTCGCCGGCTCGGACTGCTCCATCTTTTTCAGTTCGCTGACGCCCCGCCGCACGCCCCGCCGGATGTTCGCACCGAGCCTCTGCGCGAAGAGCGCCGTCGCGGACGCGCCCTCGCCCAGCCGGAACGAAGCGCGCGCGTCGCGAGCGTCGGACGAAACCGGTTCCGAGCGCGACGACGCGTCTTCGTCTTTGTTTTCAAATCCGTCATCGCCGTCTTCTCCGTCTTCTCCCGTCGCGTCTCGGTTTTGACTCGACTTTTGACTCGACTCGCCGAAGCCCCAGCGGTTCATGGCGAGCCACGGGTACGGGTACGCCGCGAACGCGCTGAACGGGTCGGGCTCCGTGCCCAGCACGGTGTACAGCGCGCGCGGGGGAAGCCGTTGGTGAAGCGCCGCGGCGGACCGCAGAACCGCCTCGACGCCCCACCCCGGTTTTTTGTTTTCAGGAACACGAAGAGCATTTTTTCGCTCCTCCACGACCAGCCTAACGGCGACGGCGGCGCGGAACCCGCCGTCCTCGCCCGCGGCCTCGACCACCTTCCAGCGCAGACGCACGACGGGCGTCGTTTGGGACTTAAACTCGCTCTTTTGTGGTTGGAGTGAACCTCCACCTCCGAGCGCCGGGAGCACGGAGAGGCGCGTGTGCAGCATCCCCTCGATCAGAGGCCAGTCCTCGGCGCGGTTCATGGCGCGGCTTTTTTTCTTCCCCTCTTTCTCCGCCTCGACGACGTAGTCTCCGTTTTCGTCCATCTCGCCGCGCGCCATCGCTAGCAGCGTCTCGCGGTCGGCGACGACGGCGGCGGCGCCGACGTAGAGAGGCATGAGCGGGTCCGAGGACAGGAACGCGTCGAATAACCGCGAGACGTCCTCGAGACGGTCCAGCGAGTGCGCGAACCACGTGAGGAGCCAGGAGACGGCGAAGTGGCACGTCCCCACGTGCTCCATCTCGGAGAAGTCCGCGACGGACAGGAGCTCGAACGAGTCCGAGTCCGAGTCCGAGTCCGAATCTTCCGCGACGTCGCCGTTCGGGTTAAGGCGCTCGTCCCGCGACGACTCCGCCTTTGCCGTCTTCGACGACGACTCCGAACGCGAACGCGTTCTGAACGTGTTTTCAGTCTCCGTCGAAGCCGTCGACGCGTCGCGCGCGTCGCGTGAAAACGCCGCGGAGGTTTGCGCGTCTTTCGCGTCCCTCGCGTCTCTCTCGGGGACCGTCCCCGAGGGGATTCGAACCGCTGCGCCGATCTTCGGCCCCGGACTGCGTTTGGACTCCGCGAACGCCGAGCGCGTGGACGCCGGGAACACCGCGGCGTGCAGCTCGGGGTCGGCGACGGCGATGAGGTGCGGCAGGAGGCGCAGAGTCTCGAGCACTGTGTCTAATCCGCCGCCGCGAACGGCGTCTCTCAAGTGCCCGACGACGAGTCGGTCCAACACGGCGGGCGCGGCGTCTCCGCACACCAGCAGCAAGACGGCGGCGACGTCGTGCAGGCCCTGGTAGTACCGGCACTCGCCAGGGTGCGTGGCGAGAACGCCGCGGATGACCCGGCTCAGCCGCGCTCTTTGCTCGGCGCCGGCGGAGGCTGGGATCCAGTGCGACCGACGCACATCCAGCTCGACTTGGTTGCGCTCGCGCGCGTTCAAAGCGGTGGCACGGCCCTCGAACAGAGCCGCGCTCGCGTCCGCGCGGGTCACGTCCAGCGCTAGGAGCTTGGGCCAGGCGCGCGCGCGCGTCGCGGCGTCGCGGAAACCCCGCGCGGAGGCCACGGCCGCGAGCTCGGAGGTGGGCGTCACGTCCATCGCCAGCAAACGAGACACATCATCATCGTCAGCGTTGGTCTCGGGGCACTCGCCGCGGGGGTCAGGCGGCGCTCCCGACATCGCGCGCGGCGGGAAGGGCCGAGGCCACACGCGACTCGCGAGCGTGCGCGCGCGCGTGAAACCCGCGCGTGCGCTCGCGCTTGTGGCGCAGACCCGCCACGCGCGCGGCCCGAACCCGTCCGCGAGGCGAGTCAGCATCGAAGCGCGCTCGCCGTAGAGCGCTGTCCGCCTGACGTGAAAGAAATCTCGACACATCGAAACCTTCGACGACGCCTTTTCTCGCGGCGACGACGACGACGACGCGCTCGCGCTCGCGCGCCGCGCTTCGAAACGCGCGTTCACGTGGCGTTCAAACACAACCTATCGTGACGTCATGCGAAACGTAGATACCTACCGATCGAACGCCCACCGACTGTCTAGCTAGATACCCGCCAAACACAACTCGCGGATGCCTAAACGCGTTCGTTCCGTATTTGTCAACGCTCGTCGCTCCGCCGCCTCCGCCCGCGCGCGACGCGCACGGATGCGGCCAACGCCGCCACCGCCACGACGCCGCACGCCTTGGCGACGGACGCGGGGGACATAGGTCCTGTAGGTCCTGTTTTATGACCCGCGTTCTTCTGTTTCTCTTTCGCGAGACTCTCACGCGTCACGTCGCGGGTCTTCTTCCCCTTCCAGCTCGCCTGGATCTTCGCCGCCGCCGCGTTTGCGTTCGCCGGGTCGGCGTTTTCATCCCCCGCCGGCGCGCCCGCCGTCTCGCCCGGAGCTCCGGTCTCGTCCGCGATCGCCTCGTACAAAACGCGGAGCCGCACGAATCCCCCCGAAGCTTCGCCCCCCTTGGAGAAGAGCTTGAAGTCCTTGTCGATGGCGCCGTGCGCGGTGATGTGCGTGACGATGTTCTTGACGTACACGCCCGCGTTGGCCACGACGGCTTTGGAGTCGGCGACTATTCCTTCTCGCTTCTTGAAGAGCTGCACTCTTAGTTCGCCGGCGTGGCCCGGCGCGACGTCGAACACAAACGTCTCGCCGTACACGAGCGCGCCGTCTTTCGGGACGGGAACCATCGCGGTCTTGCGCTTCTGCTTCGAGGTGGCGGACTCGCGGAGCTCGACTGGAAAAGAGGGTGAGTACTGAGAAGGGAGAGCGACGCGCGCGGCGCGGATCGAGATCTCCGCGAGCCGGTAAGATGAAGAGGAGATGGATTTCGGGCGCATCGACGCGTCGAAAGCGCGAAGGCGAGCGCGCGCGGGCGCGTTTTTCGAGGAAACAACGCGGAGGCTCGTTTCGCGTGTGCGTCGCGGCGACGTACCTTTCACGCACGCCTGCTTGGAGCCTTCCATGTCGCCGGTGGTGGCGCTGACCACTGCGGGGGAGACGCGGTGGATGGGGGGGGTGAGTCACGGGGCGGTGGCACGGTGCCGCGTGGGAAAGACCGAGGCTTCGGTGAGATCCGCAACGGCTGTGTGCCCAGCCGGCTGGTGCGCGGACGGAGCGCGTGACACCCCTTCGCGAAGGGCGCGAGCCGCGACGCACCCGTGACGGTCATCCTACCGGCGGACATGGTCGCTGGGGAGACCGAGGTCCGACTCGGGGCACCCGCACGACCGCGCGCGAGCACGAGAGTGCCCACCACGCTACCGTTATCGAGCAGAAGGCGTGAAACTCGAGACGAGTCGCGAGCACGAGCCGCGCACGCACGTAACCTATGGGCCCATCTGCCCAAATTGCCGACTTTTCGTTTCCACTTTTTTTACACTTGGCGTGATTCGATCCGCCGCGCACTTCTCGGAGCGCGTCCCTCGGTCCGCCTCGAGCCTCAAGAGGTCTGAGCCGCGCACCCCGCAGCCGCCAGAGCACACGCCCGTACATCGCGCGAGGAGACCCGACGCCGAGAAGGCACCCGCAGTGAGACCACCTTTACGATGCCCGGCGAGGACCCCTACCGCTGGAGGAAGTACGGGCAGAAAATCATAAAGGGCGCGCCCTTCCCCCGCTCCTACTACCGGTGCACGTCCCCGAACTGCCCCGCGCGCAAGCACGTGGAGGGCGATCCCAACGCGCCCCACACGGTGACCTTCGAGCACGAGCACGACCACGACCCTCCCGTCCCCGGCCAGAGAGGTGCGCGTCCCCGACGTTGTTGGATTTGATGTGTTGACCGGCCCGCGGCCCGCGCGTCGCTCGAGAGACGCGCCGCGAGACGCGCGACGACGCGCGTCCTCACCCGCGCGCGCGCCAGCGCGCGACGCGCGCGACACCCCGCTCGCGCGAGGGCACCGGGCACGCCACGTCCGGCCCCACCGCGCGCGTGCTGGGGTGCGCGCCGCGGCGCGACCCCCCGTTTCCCGAAACGCAGCACCCGCGGGACGCGGCCGCTTTTCCCCGCGTGCCGTCTCTCGAGCCCCGCCGAGGCTGTCGGAAAACGCGACCCGGAGAGAGCGACTCTCCGGTCACTCTCACCGCCAAGCCGCGAGACCGACGTTCGTCGTCTTTTCTGACGTTTTCTTCCTCGCGCTCCCGACTCCACTCCGCCCCGACCGCAGGCAAGCGCGGCGTCGGCGCGTCGCGCCCGGAGAAGCCCCGCGACAACGCCCGTTCGGGTGAGCGCTCGAACGTCGCCGCGGCGGGCGCCAAGCGTCGCGCCGAGTCGAGCGCAAAAGCCGAGAAAGCGTTTTCGAAAAAGTCCGCGCCGGCGCGCGGCGCGGCGCTGGTCACGCCCCGCTTCTGGGACAAAGCCGCGGCGCTCGCGGAGGAGACGCTCGGGACGCTTTCCCCGGGCTCGAGGCGTCGGCTCTCGGAGATCGCGAGCACCAAAAGCGGCGCAAAAGCGCGCGTAGAAGGCGCCGACTCTCCCTCTTTGTCCCCGCGCAGGGAGAAGAAATTCCGCGGCGCGGCGTTGACCGTGCCGGACCTGCTCGTGCCTTCCGGCGTCGCCGGCGTCTCCGGGCTCTCCAGCCTCGCGATCCCGTCCCCGAGCGAGACCGCCGAACACAGGCTAAACATTAACTCGCCCCACCTGGGCGACCTGCCCAGCGCCCTCGGCGTCCGCCGGTCGCCGCGGGGCGGCCGCGCGGAGGCGCCGACTTCCGCGCGCGGCGACGTGCTCAGCGCAACCGGCTCTCCGAAGACGCTTCTCGGACGACGCGGGAACGCCTCTGATACCAAAGGAACCGCGAAGGAAGGAATTGACAAAGGAACGAACGCCTTGATGGTTGCGGGCGGCGGCCCGGTGAAGAAGCGTCGGCCGCCTCGTCTTACGATCGCGAACTCAAACGCGTCGCCCCTCCTCGAGAACGACGAGGCTGGGACGCCGCTTCTGGGTTTGGGAACAGGGGGGCACGTCGTCGGGGACGTCCCCGGCTTACGCGGGTCCGCCAGGACGGGGAGCATGACGCTGCGCAAGGCGGTGCTTGAGCGGTGGGGAGGCATACCCACGCCTAGGGAGCAGGACATGGCGCTCACGCCCAACGACGTCAACATAGCCATCTCACCCACGCAGTTCCTCACCACGCCCAGGTGAGACGGAGGATTTGGAGTGAACGACAGACAGCGAGACGTCGTAGCGGGAGTGAACGACAATCGCGAACGACGCGCGGACCGTAAAAACGCGTGACTCCATACCCCCGTCTATTCTTTGTACATCACGAAAGTAGCTCGTACTACGTACCCTTTCGGTACCGCGCCTTAATTTAAAAAAAACAGCCCATCTCTCCCGTGTTTAAACGATCATCAGTCTCCCTTGCCCTTTCGTTCCGCAAACTCAACGCGCGGCGTCTCGCGCTTGCGTTCGCTCGCCGACGCGATCGGCCGCGCGAAACTCGCGCTCGCGCCCGCGTCGGCGGCGAGACTCGAAACGCCGTTCCGGAATTTTTCCAACAATCCGGCCACCGCCTTCGACGCGCCGGAGCCGCTCCGCGAGCCGACCGATACCGCCGGGAAAGAAAACGACGAAGACGACGCGTGCGACGCGTGCGCTGGTTTTCTGACCGGCGCGGCGGTTCCCGCCGCGGTCCTCGTCGTCGGCGGGGACATCAACGCGCGGTCCCGGCTTTGAAACGTCAACGCGGAGACGCCGCCGCCGCTCGCGGCGACGTTCGTCTCGCCACTTGGCATCCGCGGCGGCGCTTCGTTCGGAGCCGCGCCGCTCCGAGCCTCGCGCGTCAGCTTCGTGGCCGTCTGCGTGCCGCCTGTGAACGCGCGAGTCTCTCTGGGCCCGTCCTCCGCGCCGTGGGCCGATCGCGACGTCTTCTTTCCGGGAACGTCCGCGGATAACCGACCCGCGCTCGTCGTCGTGCCGTAGTACTCCCGCATCTCCTCGAGCGCGGCGCTGCCGATTTTGGGCCTCGCCGCGCCGGTGAGCCCCCCGCCCCCGGGAAGGGGCGCGCCCTCCGCGAGCGCGGTCCTGGGTATCCGCACGGACGCGCGCGCGTGCAGCGTCGCGTCCGTGATCATCCCCCCGTTCGCGCGCTTCACGTCGCGGATGGTCACGCCGTACTTCACCGCGATGGTAGCCAGACTGTCAGTCTTGGCGATCGCGTGCGTGAGAAACAGCGGCGCGTCCGACGACATCGCCGCGGCGTCCGACGACATCCCGCGCCCGACAACGCGCTCGAGACGCCCCTCGAGCGACGCGGTCGCGGCGGCGCGCGCGCGCGCTGAGTCGCACTGACGCGAAGAACGAACGCGTTCCTCGCGAGCACTCGTGGTCCGCCGAGGTATTTCCGATGGGCACGAAGAAAGAAAACGCGACAGGCTGAGAGAAAACGTTACTTTCAATACGTACGCCACCGGGAGAGAGTCGCGACGACGACGTTTCGACGTGAAACGCCGATACGCCTCACGCGAGCGCCGCCGGTTTCGGGTCACCCCTCTCCCCGCGGCAACACCGTGCCAGCGCTTTGAGCCAGGCGTCCACGCCGGCGCCGCCGCCCGGGACCCGCACGCGGATCGCCTCGCCGTTCGCCTCATCCTCCGGCTCGTAAATCTCAATCACGCTCTCGGCGGAACCGTCGGAACCGTCGACGCCGTCCCCGTCCGCGCGCGCCGCCTCGGTCTCCTCGGTCGTAACTCGCCGGACCGCGAACCGCCGCGACCCGGGTTCGGTTCCGAAAAACAGCTCGATTTTCGTCGGCCGCAGCTCCCCCGGCTCCGCGGCCTCGATCTTCAAGCACGTCTCGTGCGCGAGCACGAAACACGCCTCGCGCGTAGTCCAACGGCTGGCGTTTTTCTCGAGCGCTTCCTTCGCGGCGTCCTTCGCCCCTCTTTGCGTCGCCGCGTACGCCGCAGCGCCGCCCATGGCGATCGCGCCGATCGGGCCGGAAACCGCGAGCCCGCCGAGCGCCGCAACCAGCGGGGCGTTCCGGCTCAGGCGGTCGACGTGCGGGTTCACCTCGCGCCACTCGAGCGCGCCGGAGACTTCAGTCCGCGGGGATTTCTTCGCGGCGCGCAAGGAGAGCGTCTCGAGCGCCTCCGCGTACTCGCAGAGCGAGTGGTCCGCCACCAGCGAGGAGGAAAGCTCGACGCGCGCGAGCGTGCCGACGTGCCTGCTGACGAGCGCCGAAGACGCGCCCGCGCCCGCCACGTCGCGCCGCAGGTGGAACACGCGCCCCGGAACGAACAGGGGAGGGGGGGGGGACGCGTCCGCCGCGGCGGCGGGCGCCGACGCTTTCGCTCCGCCGAGGCCGAGCGACGCGCCGAAACGCGACGCGAGCGATCCCGCAGCCGCCGCGGCGGCGTTGGCCGCTCCGGAGGCGGCGTCTGCCGCCGCTCCCGCGACCTTGCCGACCTTGCCGCCGCCGCCCTCGCCGCCCTTGCTGAAGAGCTTCGCCGCCGCCGCCGCCGCGAACGCGGCGCCCTTCTCCGCCGCCGCCGCCGTGCGCTTCTGCAAGCTCTCCATCGCCTCGCCCATCTTGTCCGCGGCGCCGCCCACGAAACGCTTGGCGCTCTGCAGCCTGGGCGTGTCCTTCTCGAAGCTCACGCGCCAGTCGATGGCCTGCAGACGCGCGCGCAGGTCCTGCACGTTCGCCAGCGACGCGCGCGACACGACGTCGTCGTGAAGCACGACGGACGTGAGAAACGGCGCGCACGATTCCGCGGCGTCGAATTCGAGACACGGCGGCGTCGCGAACGCGACGCAACGCAACGTGGGTATGTTTTGCCTCATGATAGCCGCGGTCAACGCGGCGGTGCCTGCGCCGAGGCTGTGCCCTAACACGGTCACGCGCGGTTTCTTCGCGGTCTTGACGGCCATGGCGACGACCTCGTCGGTCTCGGCGACGATCCAGCGCGCGGCGGTGGCCATCCCGCGGTGCGCGCGGAAAAGCGTGCGCGGTCCGTCTGTGAACAGAGGCTCGGCGTCGCAGTCCATGTCCGTAAGCGCGTCCTTCAAGCTGGCGGTGCCCCGGATCACGAGGTGGATGTCGCCGGTCGCGTCGTTTTTGGAGACGAAATACGCCGGCTGCTGGAACTTGCTCTCGGGCTTGGAAACGACGACGACGTGCCCGAGCGGCGCGACCGCGGCCGCGACCGCGGCTTTGTCCTCCAGGTACGACGCCTCCACCGCGACGCACAGCTTGCGCAGGTCGAGCAGCTCGGACGCGCTCGGCCCGGGTCCGAGCACGCCCTCCACGTCCGCGCGGTGAATCTCGTCCGGGCCGGACGCGGCGCGCTTCTCGCGCTCCTGGTCGCGAAGGTACGTGATTCCGATGACCACGTCTGATGCTTCGAAAGGGGCGACCGCCGAGTAGTTGGCCTTGAGCGCGGACGCCACCGTGGCGTAGTCCGCGAGCCAGCCCGGGGCGTACCCGGAAGAGGCCATCGCGTTACTTTCAAGCCCGCCGGCCCGCGGCGTGCGCGTCGACCGCGCGGTCGTCGAATACGCCAGGCTGGATGGCGCGACGCGTTTTCACACAGTTTTGTTCAACACAAAAGTTCGACAACTGTGTCGAGACTGGATATTTTCACAACCGTCGACTGAACGACGCCTTCGTCGCGCCTACGACGCGTTCGAACCCACGAGTGCCAACGCCTCTCCCGTCTTCAGGTCCACCGCCCGGAGGAACAGACGCGTCGGTATGGTCCCCGTGTCCCCCTCCCCGGGCGACAGCACGACGCCGTTCGAGCTGAGGAAGAAAGGAACGCCCTCGCGGACGCCGCGCGCGACGTCGACGAGCACCGCGACGCGCGCGTCCGCGCGAAAGCCGGAGACGACGACGCGTTCCGTCACACTCTCACGCGCGTCGTCTTCGGGTTCCGTATCATTCGTCCCCTCCTCTGGACCGCGCGAAAGACGACCGAAAACGTTCCGCGCCATGTGGACGTGCCTGCGTTTAGCGCGAGAGATGCCGCCGCCGCGGATCTTCGCCCACGCGGCGAGGGACGTGCCGTGCGCGGCGGAGGACACGGCGTCCGCGGCGCGCTGGTCCAGCCGAGTCAGCATCTGGTCGTCGTCCAGCTTCGCGAAACACCGCATGGTGTGGCCCTGCGCGGCGCGAATCGAGAGCGATGACGACGTCGCGGTCGCGTCGTTCCTCGCGACGCCGTCCGACGGAGACTCCTCCGACGCGCTTCGCGTTTTTCCGTCGCCGCGAAGCTCGAACCGCCGTTTCGGGCAGCTCGCGACGAGGTGTCGGACGTCCGCCTCGGTGATGCCCGCGAACCGAGGCAGCGCGAGCACGTCGCGCACGGGCACGTACCCGGACGCGTCCATGACGTCCCCGAGGCCGGCCTCGACGGCGCCGTGCCGAAGCAGGTGGCTCATCCGTTTCGAAAGACGCACGCCGAAGTCGGGGGCGTCGCGGTCGCTGAGGGTTCGCGAGCCGGCGTCCCCGCCGCGCCCGCGGCCACGTCCGGGGCGACGACCACCTCGACCACCGCCGCGACCTCCTCCGCGCCCCGCGCCGCGCCTCGCGGACCCCTCCGAGGACATCGAGGAGGTGACTGCCGAGACGCGCGCGCCCACGCGCATTCGAGAGTGCCTCGCCACGGAAACAACCTCGACATCAAAACCAACGAAAGACGCTTCACATCTCGACGCGCGCGCGCCCGCTCGAGACCTCCCTCCGATCGCCGCGCGGCGCGATGTCGGGGACATCTCCCGCGTGCTCGCGCGCGCTTCGCGCGCTCCGCGCGGCGCGCGCGGCGTCCGCGTCGACGTCCGGGGGCGCGGGACCGTCAGCCGGTGCGCTCGATCCCTCCCCGAAAACCGTCCACCCCGCGCGGCGCCTGTTCTCCGCCGAGGGCTCGGGCGGGTACGGCAAGCCCCCCGACGTCACGCGCCTCCGCGCGAACAAGCCGCACCCCGCGTTCCCGACGGAGCCCACGTGGTCGACGAGGGAGCTGCTTTTCCCGTCCTCGGACCCCGGGGGTCCCGCCGGGGGTCCCGCCGCGGAGGATGGCGGAGACGAGGAGGAGGACGTCATCGGTTCCGAGGCGCTCGCGTCTTTGGCGCGGCGCGCGCATCTGCCTCCGCCCGCGGGCGCCGCCGCGGCGGACGCGGCGCGCGGCGTGAACGAGATCTTGCGGTTCGTGCGCGCGCTCGATACCGTGGAGGGTGTCGACCACCTCGAGCCCATGTGGACGACAATAGGCGAGGACCACGAGTACGACGCACGCGAAGACTTACCGCGTGTCGTAAACACAGACGCCGACGACGCCGCCGCCGAAAGCGGGTTGGCGGCGATGAAACGAGAGCGACTTTTGTCGGTGGCGCCCGAGCGCACGCGGAGACGCGCGCCGCACTTCGTCGCGGCCGTCGGGATGGCCGAGGCGGAAAAGGCGGAACGGGACGAAGAGACGAGCTAGCGTACAAGTGTCTTCGTGACGCGGAAAGTATAATACATAGGTTCACTGATACGTAGTACACCTAGTCTATCTGACAACCGCCGCTCGCGTAACGTAATGGCGCGTATCGACCCGCGCATCCGTCATCGACGCGAAGCCGCTCGTTCGTCCGCTCGTCTCGCCTCCCCGCCCCTGTGGTCTCTGTCGGAGGCGGTCGCGCGAAACGCCACCGCCGCCGCGCCGAGCGCCGCGCCGTTGGCGCCGAGCGCGCTCGGCGCCCCGAACGCGTCCGCCGCCGCGCCGAGCGCCACCGGGCCCACGAGCATGCCGACGTCGCCGCACGTGCGGTATGTGGCGAGCGCGACGCCGCGGGTCGCGCGGGGGCCGGCGACGTCGGCGGCGTACGCCGCAGGCGCGGGCCCCATCAGCGCGTGCGACGCCGCCCACGCCACCGAGGAGAGCGCGAAGAGCTCCTTGGTGGGCGCCGCCGCCGTCGCGAACACGGCGACGCTCGAGAGGCCCATCGCGGCGAACACGACGCGGCGCCGCGGCGCGGCGTCGGCGAGCGCGGCGGCGGGCGCCGCGCCCAGGAGAGAAGTCAGCGCCATCGCCGAGAACAGCGCGCCGATCTCCGCGACGTCCATGCCGTGCACGGAGGCGGCCAGCAGAGGCACGAGCGTCGCGCGTCCGCCCGATCCGGAAAAGAAAAGAGCCGCGTTGACGCCGGAGGCGGCGAAGAAGTCGCGACGCGCGCGACGCACGCGCTCGGCTTTTTCTTTTTCTTTTTCTTCCGACGCGGAAGAGTCTTCGTCTCGGGTCGAATCGAACGCCGAGTGTTTCGTCGTCGGACGTCTCTTCGCCGCGACCGCGAAACCGTTCGCGGCGTCCCCCCCGCCGCCGCCGTCGTCGGCCGTCGTCTCACGGCTCAACACGCCTCGCGTCGAAGAGCGCTCTGATTCTGATGATTTTGTTTTCGTCCCTCTCTCTAACACGAGCGTCTCCGGCGCGACTCGAAAGGCGTGAAACGCGGCGAAGAGACACCCTAAACCGACGGCGAAAAACGGCGCGCGCGTCGCGACGTCGCCCATTTCTCGCGCCACAAAAAAACCCGCGTTCGTTTGCGCGAGCGCCGTTACCGAGACGATAGCCCCTCCCAGCGCCGGTCCGAGCGCGGCTCCCGCCAGCGCCGCTGCCTGGTTCGCGCCGAGCACGCGCCCCCTGTTTTTGCTCGTGCTCAGGTCCGCCAGCGTGGCGGACGCGCCGCTGGCGTACGCCGCCGAGCCGGCGCCGGCGACGAAGCGGTACGCTAAGAGTTCCGGCAACGACGACGCGAGCGCGCTGCCGAACATACCGACAGACGTGATCAACGGTCCGTAGATGAGTAACGGCCGTCGTCCTTTTTTATCCGCGAACGTACCGGACGGCACGTTCAACACCAGTCTGGCGAGCGCGAACGCGCTGAGGCACGCCCCGACTTCCGAGAAGCTCGCCCCGAACTGCGTGGCGAACGCGGGGAGCGCGGGAGCGACGCACGCGTGGCAAGACATCAACACGCCGCTCGTGACGCAGACGGCGCTCGCGCCGGGAGGGAGTCGTTCGAAGGTTCGGAAACCGAAACCGTCACGTTTGGACGACGACGAAGGGAGTCCTTCGTCGTCGTCGCTCCCTGTGTGGCCGAGACGGACGCCTTTCGTCCGTTCGGAGACTCGTGTTTCTGGAGCGACGCCGACCGGTTCGTCGACCCGCCGCGCCGACGACGAGGCGTTCGCCGCGGACGCCGCTGACTCGCCGCGCGCGGCGGAAGACGACGACGCGCGCGCGCGCGCCGCGCCCGCGTGAGGGGGAAGCGTCCAGGCGCGCGCGTTCCGCGAGCGCGTCGCACAAGACGCGGCGAAGCCCCGGGGGAGGGGACCCGCGCCGCTCGCGCTCGCGCGGCGGTCGTCATCCTGCGCTCGCGTCTCGCACGTTCCCACGCGGTCAAGGGCATCGAGGTAGCGCGACGACGGAGGCGCTGGGACGTCGCGCACGGCTCGGAGCTGCGTCGCTAGCCGCGACGCCGCGCGACGCGTTGACATGCCGGCGACCCTCGAACCCGCCGAGGGTCAGCGGCCGCGCGCTCGCCTCTGGTCGTCATGCTCCCAGAAAACCAGTTGCACTGCAGGCGTGCGCGCTGCGACACGACGTCGATCGGAGTCTTCGGAGATCTCGAAGTCGAAACTGTCGGTCCGCGGCCGAAAAGTGCCCAACACCCAAGCCGCGGCCCGTGTGGGCACAAGGCCTCGCGCGCGAGGGGCAGGCAGCGCCCGACGCCGAGTCCGGGTCCGTTTCGCGTTCGCCGGCACGACGACTGCGGTCACGCGCGTCGCGTCACTCGAGCGCTCGGGAGGTCCGAGCCCCCGCGGCGTACGAGCCTGACCCCCGATTTCTGTGGCCCGTAGCGACTCGCGGTGCCGATCGACACGCCGAGGATGCCGTCCAACAAGAAGAGCAAGAGCAAGAAGAAGCTCGCGGCGATGAACGCGGCGGCGACCGCGCCTGAGACGACGAGCAGCGGTGGCGCGTCCCCCGACCCGCCTGTCGCGCCGCCGCCGGGCGACCGCGCGGCGTTCGACGCGCCCGCGCCCAGGGACGTCCCCGCGGACGCCACCGCGAAGAAGAGCGTGACGGAGACGGCGCCCAAGGCGACGACGCCGATGAAGGCGCCCGTCGCGCCCGAGGACGTCGCGCCCGCGATCTCGTCCACGCGCGCGACGAGCGATGAGCGCGCGGTTCCGGCGGAGGACACGGTGAGTTCCTCCGCGGAGTGTTCCAAACAGGAGGCGACCGCGGAGGAGGGGACCATAAGCGTCTCGGCCAACAAGAGGGGTGTCGCGTTTTTCGACCTGGACCACACAGTGATCGACACGAACTCGTCGTGGCACTGGGTGCAGCACGAGATGCACGCCGGCCGCGTCGGTGCACACATGATCCTCACCGCGATCTACTGGTTCGCGCGGTACGCCGCCGGCTTCGGCGCCGGCGCAGAGCGCGCGGGCGCGGAGGCTGCCGAGCTCTACGCCGGCACGTTGGCGAGCGATCTGGAAGCCGAGGTGAATGTCTTTTTCGACAAGCACATGCGACACCGGCAGAGACCCGGGTGCGAAGCCGCCATCGAGAAGCACTCTTTGGAGGGCACGCGGTGTTTGATATGCACCACCTCGTGGCAGCACCCCGCGCGCGCGGCGGCGAAGCTCTTCGGCCTGGAGACGGCAGAGGACGACGTCATCTCGTCCGTCATGGAAATCGACGAAACCACGGGTTGCCTCACCGGTAAGATCGAAACCGTCGCGTACGGCGACGGGAAATACGAAGTGACGAAAAAATGGTGCGACCGCAACGGCGTGGACTTGAAAGACTGCGTCTTCTACACCGACTCCATGAGCGACGTGTTGTTGATGGAGCACGTCGGTACACCCGTCGCGGTGAACCCGGACGCCAGGCTTCGCGCGTTCGCGAAAGAGCGCGGGTGGCAGATCGTCGACTGGGGCGTCGCCGAGGCGCGCGCGCGAAAGCCGCGATATAGCTACGGGTGCCTGAACTTCGGAGGATCCCACGTCGGACCGGGCTGAGCCGGCTTCTTGGGAATCGAAAGAAGCGGAAAACGTCAGAGTATGACGCGAAGGTGACGACGAGACGACTACGTGCGCGAACGCGTGAAAGCGCGCGTGTATATATACACACATGTAGAGATTCATCGGTTGCGGGAAGGGCGCGGAAGTTCCGCGCGCGCGCTCGAACATCGGTGTTCATCAAAATAACGCTTCCCACGCGCGACGCGAGCTGCGACAGATTCGTCCGTCCGATGAAACCGATCGTGTTAGTGCTGATTCTCGAAACCGCTTCGGGGGCGCATTCACTCATCTCATTCGTCGTCGCGCCAATCTCCACCCGCGACCACAGCACCGGATGGCGGACACTGCGAACTCGGCGGCGTGGCAGGACCCCGGCGTCCGCCCCGCGTTTTCCGCCGGCGTCGGCCGCGCGCTCGTCCCCGGACGCGGCGCCAGCGGTACGCGCCCGCGCCGTCTTCGCAATCGAATTCCCTGACAATGCGAATTCGCTTCGTCCGCCGTCCAATTCCCTACCGCGTCCTCCTCCGCGCGTCGCTCACCTCCTCCCCCGCCCCCGACCACGCGCAGACGCCCCCCGGTTCATCTTCGCGGGCACCGTCGCGACGGAGTCGCAGCGCCAGAGCCGCGGGGTCCTCGAGCACTGGCGCGACGTCAACGAGCGCGGCGTGAACGTCACCGCTCCGGTGGTTTCCGCCGAGGCGCTCAAGAAATTCAACCAAAACTCCAGCGTGGGCAAGGCGCTGAAGTTCCCGCCGCAGATCCTAGGCGACGTCTTCGCGGACCCGAACGCGGTGAAGGACCGCTCTGACGCCGTGAAGGCTAATGCCGAGGCGAAGCGGCAAAATGCCGCGTTCAAGGGCGAGCTCATCAAGGGCTGGGCCAAAGCCGCCGACGAAGAAAAAGTCGCGAAAGCCGCGTTCGGCGCGCTCAAAGGTGACCCCTCGCGACCCGTCGACCTCTCCGGCGCTTCTACGGACGGCGCGGCCGCCATCACCGACTTCTTCAAGCCCAAGCCTCAGCCGGACGGCACGATCACGCACTTCTACAAGCCTTCTCAGACGGAAAAGGACACTAATAAAGCATACGTCATCGTGGACGAGACCGTCGAGGCCATCGCGCCGGCGACTCCCCCGTTCGCGCCGCCCGGAAGAGTGATGCCCGACGTGCGGTACGCCGACTGCGACAACTCCGTCCCGGCAAACGGCGCCGCGCGCAACGAGGCGCCCACCAGCATGTTCGGCCCGGGGCCGTGATGGTTTTGGGTTTATATCGTCCGCGTGATGTGATCAGTCGTGCGATGGGTATATATCGTGACGCGTCGACGCGAACGACGAGCGACGCGCGGAGACGCGCGGAGACGCGAAGGACGACTTTTTGACGACGAGAGGACAGACGACTTTGGTTTTTTATATTCAGCGCATCCGTCGCGTCGTTTCTACGACGAATACGACACCCGCCGCGAGCGTTCGATACTCCCGCGTGACGTGTACGATCGCCTCACTTTTAAAGCCGCCATTTGTCGACGCGCTCCTGAGGGTCATCACATGTCCGCGCCCGCCTTGGCTTCCTCCGGCGCGGCGACGCCTTCCTTGTCGAGCGCGACGAGCATGGCCTCGTTGTGTTGTCTCGCGCGTTTCGCGGCCGCGAGTTTCCGCCGGCTCGACGCCTGCGTCTCGGCGAGCCGGGTCTTGGCCATCGTTACCGCGTCCTCGTCGGAAACCGTCTCGAGGGTTGCGGGGTCGCCGCTCTCCGTGGTCTTCGCCTTAGAGAGGTTGTCGGAGACGTTACCGGTGGGCGTCTCGTCGTTTGTCTCCGGCGCGGGCGGGGTCAATCCGTTGTCGAGAAACGCAGACAACAACGCGCGTTTCCGTTCCGTCTCCCGCGCGAGCGCGGCGTCCACGGACGCGGCGACGCGCTCGCTCGCCTCGAGCCGCTCCAGGGTTTCGTCCAGACCCATCTTGTCGAAGCGGTTCGTGTCCTCCTTGGCCATCTTCTTCAGGCGCTTGATCACCTCCGCGACGTTGGAACGGTCGTACCCAGCCTTGGAGGTCTTATCGACCTTCAGGTCCCCGGATTCTTTCTTGGCGAGCGCTTTTTTCTGCTTGAGACCCATCGCGCAAAGCCGGCCGTCACCTTGAAGCAACAGAGGTGTGCCCGCGGGCGGTGAGAGCGAGAGGCGCGTCCGAGTCCGCGGCGAAACACACCCCTCGAGCCCGGTTCGGGGATCGAGCGCGTACACGGAGGCGACGCGCGGCGCTTTATGAGAGAGGGTTTCACCGCCGACACTTTGCCCGCATAATCTGACGTGGAATCGAACAGTGTCCGGAGGCGTCAGCCGACGCCTCGAAAGCAACAACGTCGAGCGGCACCTTCCCTTCTTCGCAGAGGAAGGACGCGCGGGGTCGCGCGTCTGGGCCTCGCGATGAACAAGGGCGGCGGCGAGAAGGCTCGCGCAGCGCGCGAGGGTGGCCGCGGCGGCGGCCGCGTCGCCCCCGCGCGGCCGAAGAAGGGCGCGCCGAAGGTTCCTACCCCCGCGCCTTCGGGAGCTCTGCAGATCCTGAACGTCCGCGTCGCGGTCCCCGGCGAACCGCCGCCCTTGCCGCCGCGGCGCGCCGCCCCCCCGCGAGACTTCGCCGCTGCGGATGCGGAAGAGGCGCGCGACCCCTCGAGTCTGAAGGGATGGCGCGGCCTCGGCGACGGCGGCGGGTTCGACGGGCTGGGCGTCGTCCCCGGTGCCGCCTCGCGCCTGGCGAAGGTGCAGCGCGAGGGCGAGGTGTCTCCGGAACTTCTGCACATGCCGGATGAAAAGCAGGACGCGGTTTCCGAGCTCCTGCGCAACCTGCGGCCTCTGGAGCCGGTCCAGGAGGACGCGTCGGAGCGCGAGGCGGACGCCGCCCGCGCCGCACGGGCGAGCGCGGCGCTCACCGCGCCGACGCGCGTCGAAGCGCCGGCCGAGGGCTTGCGTCTCGACCGGGACGAAACCGTCGCATCCTCCGGCGCCGCCGCGTCCGTCTCTTCGCGAAACGTTTTGCTCGGCCGCGCCTCCGCGGACGCCGTGCTCGATCAGCTCGCCGCGCACGAGGCGCACGCCGTGACGCTCGGCGCTCGAGCCGCGAGGGAGGCGCTTCGGCGCGAAGAAAAGGCGCGCGCGGCGCGCGACAAAGCCGACCGACGCGACGGGATCGTCCGCCGCCTGACCAACGCGGGCTTCGAAAAAAAATGGGCGCTTGAAGCCGCCGCGCGGTGTCCGGAGCGAGAGGGCGCGTTCGACTTCGACGCGTTGCGCGCTGAACTCGAAAGCGACGAGACTTTAACGCCCGTGCAGAGGCGGAATCGCGTGACGAACGCGCGCAGAGCCGCGACGGAGTCGCGATTGGCGGAGTGCGTGGACTGGCTCTGCGTCTTCGCGCCGCGCGACGAGATCCCCGAGAGTTTCCGCGTCCTCGCCGTCGCCGAGGGGCCCTCGGCTTCGCTCAGACACGCCCAGGCACGCGTGGAGGACGCGCGGGACGCCGCGGCGGCGACGGCGCGCGACCAGACGAGACAAACGACGTGTTACGGCGCGAGGTCCGCGAGCGAAGAAAGCGACGCG
>Ga0209666_1000457_pt1 | contig 31803 bp, 47 predicted proteins | sample SaaInlV_125m_DNA_FD_184679 | JGI IMG/M metagenome (GOLD analysis project Ga0209666, IMG submission 184679) | Marine microbial communities from expanding oxygen minimum zones in the Saanich Inlet - Saanich Inlet SI037_S3LV_10m_DNA (SPAdes)... | ecosystem: Environmental > Aquatic > Marine >...
TAGCTGTAGCTGGATTTCCTAATAATTACAGTATGAATTTTGATTCTGCAAGCGGGGATTATATAAATGCTGGAAGCTCTTTAGATGTAACTGGCACAATAACTTTTTCAGCTTGGATAAATATAGACTCAGCAGCAACTGGAGGAAATATATTATTTAGCTCTGGAACTACATCTGGAAATCATATACAAATAGGATATAATAGAGGAGGTTATGAAGGTAGAATATTAGTTTCTACTACTGCTTCATACTGGGATACTGATAATAGTGTAATGAGTTCTGTGTTAAGTTTAAATACTTGGTATCATTTAGTTGTTACTAAAGTTTGGGATGGCTCAGACAATGTAAATAATATATATATAAATGGTTCTTTAGATTCTTCAAGTCCATCTATAGGAAACTATTGGGGAGCAAACACAACAACAAATACTCTTATCGGTGTTGGTGGTTCAGCATTTTTACAATATAAATATTTTGATGGAAAAATGGACGAACTTGCAGTCTGGAACACAGCTCTAACATCTACACAAGTAGCAGAGATATATAACGGAACAGGAACTAATTTAACTAAAGACTTAACCACAGTATCAGGTTCAAACCTAATTTACTGGAATAGAATGGGAGATTAATTATGAGTACACAGTTTACAAATAGACAATGGCGTTTGCCTAACAATGAGAATAAAGACAAGCAGAGTAACTATTCTATGAACTGTATTCCTAATGCAGCAATAAATATATCATCTCCAGTTGAAGTAGGTATAACAAGTTCATTTTCTTTTTGGTTAAAAAGAACAAATAATACAGCGATTAGTCAGCCTTATAGAGTTGTTGGGAATGGACTTTATGGAATGTATATTTCTTCGAGTGCTATGTATGTAAGATATGGTGGTGCTGCAATAACCATTAACAACACAGAAACTTTAAATGCTATTGCTTTAACTGATTGGGTTCATTGGGTAATAACAAGAGAAGAAGTAACATCAACTACTCAAGATGTTAGATTATATGCAAATGGAAGTTTAGTTTATTCTTTAAATGGAACATTAGGTTTAGGGACTTTAGATTCAAAAGTAGATGTTTTAATGTGGTCATTACAAACTACAGATTTTATGGATGGCTTTGCTATTTTTGACTACGCACTTTCTTCAAGCCAAGTAACAACTCTTTATGGTTCAAGCTCTACTGGTATAGGTAATCCAATGAGTTTATCTCCAAAACCAGTTGCTTACTATCCTTTAGGAGACCAAGATGCTTTTAATGGAGCAGATTATTTAGTGCCTAATAGTTCTCTGAAAGATTATGTTTTTGATTTTGCAAATTCTAATATTGAAGTTGATAGTATAGGAGATTTATTTAGTGGTATTACAAATTTTAGTTTTTCGGGATGGTTTAATTTAACTTCTTTTGTTAGCCAGCAAGTTTTTAACATTTTAGAAGGTAGTAATTGGAAATTTGGAATTAACACATATAACTATCAATTAAGATTTAATGTAAATCCTGGAGTTGCTTATATTGCTAGTTTACAAAATATAACAAGTACAAATACTTGGTTTCATTATGCAGGTGTTTTTGATGGTTCTGGAGCTTCTGACACTGATAGATTAAAACTATATATTAATGGACAACCTCAAACAGTAACATATAGTATTACCACACCAACCTCATTTCCTACATTACTTTCAACTGCTGATATTTCTATAGGTGGTTCTTTAGCTCCATTTAATGGAATGACTGGTAAAGCAAGTAATATACAACTATGGGATACAAATTTATCTTCTACAGAAATAGAAACTCTTTATAATAATGGCTCACCATATACAGGAACGCAACCTCAAAACTCTAATCTTCAGGGCTGGTGGAAATTAAACGCTTCTGCTACTTATGATTCATCAACTACAACTTGGACTATACCTGATGACAGTACAAACTCAAACGATGGCACAAGCTCAGGAATGACACAAGCCAATTTAGTACAAAGTGATTTAAGTTTTACAAGTGGTTACTCTCCTTATGCTTTAGATTTTGATGCTGCAAGTAGTGATTTAATACAAATTAATAACGGAAGTTCTTTGACTAATGGTTTTTCTGAATTAACTGTTTCTATATGGGCTAATTTTTCTTCTAATTTAAGTCAACAGCAAATAATAAGTAAAGATGATACTTCTCAAAGAAGTTGGATTTTAAGAAAATTATCAAGTGGAGTAAATTTTTTAGTTTCAACTGATGGTACAAGTGCTTCACAAACTTTATTTTATCCTTCAAGTAGTATAACTATAGGTAAATGGTATCATTTTGTTGGTATTTATGATGGTTCTAAATTACTACTTTATGTCGACGGCGTTTTAATAGATGACTCAGTTAGTTTAACAGGAAGTTTACCAAGTACAACATCAGGACTTTTTATAGGTTCATATGGCTTTAATAACAATACAACTTTTGATGGCTCTCTTTCAAACGCTTCAATCTGGAACACCGCTTTAACATCTGCGCAAGTAACAGAAATTTATAACGAAGGCGTACCATCTAACCTAAACAACCATAGTGCCTATTCAAACTTAGTAAGCTGGTGGCAGTTGGGAAGTAATAGTTCTTTTAATACTAACTGGACTGTATTAGATGAAAAAGGTAGTAACAATGGAACTTCTACAAATATGGGAGAGGATGCTATAGTAGATGGTGTTGGTAGTTATGCCAATGGTTTAAGCTCTGGAATGGGAGGAGATGAAGTTATAGGAGATGCTCCGTTTTCAGATGCAAATTCTCTTAGTGTGAATATGGACGTTTTAGACCGCGTAGAGGACACGCCGTCGTGAAGTTAAAATTTTAAAATAAATAAAAATGAATAGTAAAAGTTATATAGTAATTAGTCTAAATGATACGGATAGCGTGCTTTTTTCTCAGGTTTCACAATCTTCTGCACAAAGTATGAGAAGAAACTTAGCAAACACTCAAGGTTTATTGAGCTATAGTATTACACCAAGTTTTATTTCAGATGGTTCTGTAGTGCCTGTTGGTGATGTTATGAACCAAACAGAAGCTCTTGAATTATTGCAAACCTCTGCTTGGAGTGAGCCAATACCAGAAGAATGAGAAAAGCTACAATATTAAAAAAATACAAGCCTAAGAAAAAGCGTAAAGGAATCCACGCTAAGACTAAAACGTCTACGACTAAAGGTTCTAAATTGTATGTAAAGAAGTATAATGGACAAGGTAAATAGTATAAAAATGGATGACCACAGTTTATTAATAGCTTTAATTTCAGCTTTAGGAATTAAAGAAATTTGGAACATAATAAAGCAGAAAATAGACATAGGAGATAAAAGAGAACAACGCCAGGACTCTTTACAAGCCCAGGTCATAATGCAATTAAAAGACAAAATAGAATCTTTAGAGTCTAGAATTGATGTGTTAATACAAGAAAATACACAACTAAGAGAAAAACTTGCAAGAGTTGAGGAGCGTTTAATACTAAACGCAAAAAAAAAAGTCAATAGAAAAATAAAAAGAGATGAGGGAAATTGATAAAATTATAGTTCATTGCTCTGCTACAAGAGAAGGTCAAGACATACCAGTTGAAACTATTAAGAAATGGCATGTTGAAGGACGTGGCTGGTCAGACATTGGCTATCATTTTTATATAGAATTAGATGGCACTATTAAAAAAGGTAGAGACATACAAAAAATTGGGGCTCATTGTTCAAAAAATAATCGTAGTTCAATTGGGATTTGTTATTGTGGAGGAGTTGAGGCAGATGGTAAAACACCTAAAGACACTAGAACAGAAAGTCAAAAAGAAAGTCTATTACATGTACTTAAAACATTAAAAGCAATGTTTCCAGAGTCTACTATTTACTCACATAATGAGTTTGCAAATAAAGCCTGTCCATCATTTGACGCTACAAATGAGTATAAAGATTTATAAGTGAAGAAACTAAAAGACACTAAAATAGGATTATTACTAAAAGAAAAAGCACCTAAAATTTTAGATTTAATTGGAGATGTTTTACCTTCTAGTGGTACTATGGGAATATTAAAAAACATTATTTCTAAAGACCCTGACTTAACACCTGAAGAAAAAAAAGAACTACATAATAGAGTTATAGAACTATATAAACTAGAAGTAGCAGACAGAGACTCAGCTAGAAGCAGAGAAGTAGAAATCTCAAAGGTTAGAAAGTTTGATTTTATGTTTAATTTAACTGGTTTAGTTGGGTTAGGAACTTTTGTTTTTTTAGTTTATTGTATTGTTTATATTACAATTCCAGAGAGTAACGAGAAAACATTTTACACTCTAATAGGTTTATGTGAGGGGATTGTTCTTTCTATTTTTGGTTTTTACTTTGGAAGTATAGCAAAAAAGTAAATTAAATATTTTTATTATATTTACAAAAACCAACACTAAAGAATTTTGAAATCTCATAATAAAAGGTGGAAAGACAAAGGTAACCCACGCTACAGACTAAACCAAGACGAAGCAGAAATAATAAACAACTACAGACGAGCCATTCAAGAATGTGAAAAAGAAGGGTTAGACCCTCAGACTTTACATAGTGGATGGATTAAGAATGACAACGCTAGTCTATATTTTAAGCAACCTAAACCACAAGAAAAAGACTTTAAGAAACTAGCTAAAGAAGTTATAGAAGAGGCTAAACAGTATTCCCCTAAATACCCTAAACTAAATTATAAGAAATATACAGACGGACATTTATTATTTATGTGTCCAAGTGACTTGCATATAGGGAAACTCTGTAGGTCTTTTGTAAGTGGTGAGGAGTATAACAATCAAATAGCAGTTACAAGGGCTTTAGAAGGTGTTAGAGGATGTTTAGCAAAGTCTCAAGGGTTTAACATAGATAAGACTATTCTATTACTCTCAGGAGACTTATTACATGTAGATAATTTTAACATGACTACTACAAATTCAACCAGACAAGATAGTGATGGTTTGCTAAGTGACCATTTTCTAATAGCAAAAAGGTTGATGGTTGAAATAATAGAAATGTTGTTACAAGTCTCTAAGGTTCACGTAATGTTTACACCTGGTAATCATGACAATACTGTGGGGTGGATGGTTGCAGAGTTGTTAGCTGCATGGTTTAGGCATAATAAAGCTGTTACTTTTGATGTTAGTTTGCAGATGCGTAAATACTACAAGTACAAAAACAACTTAATTTCTTCGTGTCATGGTCATAAAATTAAGGCTGACACGTTACCAATGATAGTAGCTGACGAATGTGCAGACTGGTCTAGCACTAAATACAGATACATGTTTACTCAGCACATACATCACAAAGTAAGTAAGCAATATCCAGGACTCTGGGTGGAGTCTCTTATGTCAACGTCAGAACAAGACTATTGGCATCACACCTCAGGCTATCAAAGTTCAAATAACAAAGCTATAGAAGCATTTTTATTTAGTGAATTTGGACAAATTGCTAGAATAACACACCTCTTTTAACAATCGTTTGTTAATAAAGTTTCTTTAATTTGTATTTATATTTATAAATATATTTATATATTTGACTAAATTATAAAATTAAAATATGTCAGATTTAAAATATACTATGAGAACATTTTATGTTCCAGCAGACAAATTAGAAACTCTAGTAAAATTTCAAAATAAATGTAAAGAGTTAGGACATAAGTCTTATTCTAAGGTTTTACTAAAACTTATGGAGGACTTTAATGATGGATAAATACGAGTTTTACTACAGGCAGAAACAAGAATGGGACTATTGGCAAGCTAACCAAAGACACAACTTTTTAAGTGACAGACTTCTAGCTATTATAAGTCAGGTCCAATGGAATAAAGGTATTTTAAAAAGAGTCAAACTTAGTGACAATGACCTAGAAATCCATCAAAATAGATTTAGTAATTTAATAACTGAGGTTGTTAAAATATCTATTGAGCTAAAAGAATTAGCTATCAATTACAATCCAAAGAGGATGAAACAATTAATAATAATATTAACCAAAATTAAAAATCACAACAATGAACCAATTGAAAACAGTTGACATAAAAGGTAAAGCCTACGTCACAGTAAACGAGAGAATTAAATATTTTAGAGAAAAATTTACAGGATATTCAATGACCTCAGAAATAACTCACATTAACGATAATGGAGTAATAATTAAAACAACTATCAAAAACGATGCTGGAATAGAAGTAGCTTCTGGACATGCACACGAAAAGCAGAACTCTACTTTTATTAATAAGACTTCTTTTATTGAAAACTGTGAGACTTCAAGCTGGGGTAGATGTTTGGCTAACTTTGGAATAGGAGTAGATTCTAACGTAGCAAGTGCAGACGAAGTAGCTAACGCAATTAAAAACCAATAAGATGAAAGAATTTAAAATAAGATGTTCTGCTATTGGTAAAATAATGACCAATCCTAGAAGTAAAACGGAAACACTATCTAAAACAACTAAAACTTATTTAGAGGAGTGGAGTAAAGAGCAAATTTATAACCGTAAAAAAGAGGTATTTAGTAAGTACATAGACAAAGGAAACGCTGTAGAAGTAGAGTCTTTAGGTTTTATTTCTAAAGAATTAGACATTCCTAGTTTAGTAAAAAATGAAGAGTCTTTTGAAAATGGCTTTTTAACAGGAACTCCAGACGCTATTTTAGATGAATATATAATAGACGTGAAAAATAGTTGGGATTGTTTTAGCTTTCCTCTATACTTTAATAGTGTACCTAACAAAGACTATTACTGGCAAGCTCAGGGCTACATGGCTTTAACTGACATAGACAGGTATAAATTAATCTATACACTAATGGACACACCTGAGGAGTTAATTCAAAGAGAATACTTTGGAGACGAAAGCACTGATTTAGTAGAGTTTGCTAGTAAATATAAATATTCTAATATAGACTCTAGATATAGAATTAAAGTGTTTGAAATCTATAGAAACGAAGAGGACATAAGAAAGATTTATGACAGAGTTGTAGAGTGTAGGTCTTATTTAAAAAGCCTTTGGGTAGACTTAAACTTTTAGATTATGAAAAAATTTGCTATAATTGGAGGATTAAGTTTAATGACTGCTGGCACTACTAGCATGTTATGGCACAAACAAAAACTAAATTTTAACCCTAACACATTCGCAATAGCTACGGGAGGTTTTTTTGTAGCTGTAGGAATAACCTATAAATTTTAATTATGAAATATAAAAACACTGACTATATATATTATAAATCAGAAACTAAAATTAGATTTGATTTTTTAAAAGTAATGCCTGTATATAAATGGCAATATTGTCATGAGGTTTTAGTAAAACAAAAAGGCATTTATTGTGATGGCTGTTTTACTCAATTTTTAAAAGAGTTTGAACTTTATGGAATTAATACAGATGAAATAGTTAAATTAAATTGTTTGGAAAAAACCCAAAAAAACAAACTAATAAAATTAATTGAAAGACTAAGGAAAGAAAGTAAAAAGTCAACTTCTGAGACTTGGTTAGTATAAAAATAATAAACAATAAATAAATAAACAATGGATAAAAAACCAACAATCTACTGCGGAGGCGGTAAAAAAATGAATGATAACTGGATGACTGTTACTGTTCATATTGATAAAGTAAAAGAACATGTTTTTGATTATAAAGGAAACAAGTATCTTAAATTAAATGTAAACCTAAAGGACCAGCCTGACCAATACGGAAAAGATGTGTCTTTAAGTGTTAACACATACAACCCAGAAGAACAAAAAGAGACTAAGCCAGTGGCAGAGGTTTCTAATAGTTCTGATGACTTACCCTTTTAAGTTATATGAAAGAGTCAAAAGTCTTGAAGGCATTGGGTTTGAGTTGGTTAGATATACAAAATATGTTAACAAACGGAATGACAATGCCTGAAATTGCTAAAAAATATAAAATAACTTATATTAGTTTAGTACAAGCCTATAGAATCCAGAAAAAGGATTTTAAATATATTGACTACAAACAACCTAAAAAAGAAGTAGAGGACATTAAAATAGTGTCCTCTAGTTTCGATAGGTTATACACTGAAGAGTCATTAAATGAAAATGAGTTATTAGCCTTTTACAAATACGAACAAAAAAACAAAGCATATTTTGACTTTAATTAACAATCATAAACAAATTAAACAAGTCGTAGACTTCACTGGTTTACAAAATGGGTTAATACATCCTACTGACATAGACGCTGTCTTAGAGTTTGACAATGATGTTTTAATAATTATAGAGTTAAAATATAAAAATGCTGAAATACCTACAGGACAAAGGTTGGTTTTAGAAAGAATTTGCAATTCATGGCACACAAAAAAGTCAGTAGTTTTAAAAGTAGAACACGACTTTAATGTAGAAAATGAAGCAATACCTTTAGACAGTTGCACAGTAACTAAAATTTATTATAATAGTAAATGGCATAATAAAAATATTAATTTAGTTGACCAATTAAACAACTTAGGTAAACATTTTAACTGCAACAAACTACAATTTAATACAAACAATGAGCAAAGAACTACCCTATTTTAAAGCGTTTCCTAGTCAGTGGCTAGGAGGTGATATAATGTATTTATCTAAAGAGGACAAAGGGTCTTTTATAGATGCCTGTTTTCACTACTGGAATAAAGATTGTTCAATGACCTATATTAAAATGGCTAGGCGAATTGGTCAAGATTCTCTAGACGTTCTAATAGATGAGGGAATGATTGAAAAAAAGGACAACCAAATTAACATAAAATTTTTAGATACACAATACAAAGAAAGAAAAGAACAATATTTTAAACGAGTCGAAGCTGCTAAAAAGTCAAAGAAAAAAACTACATTTAGTGACCCAATACACAAAAATACTGACTCATTAAAGAAATTTTTAAGCACAATCAATGATACTAAATAAAGGCTACGGACTAGACTACGCTATTAAATACAAAAACGGAGAGATTAAAAAAGGTCTAGGAATAGGCTGTCCAATTACTGACAAGTATGTAAGATTTAAAACTGGTCAAATGGTAGTAGTTTCTGGCTTTCCAAATGTTGGTAAAACTTACTTTTTTATTTGGTATTTACTTTGTCACTCTATAAATAACAATTTGAAATGGTGTGTTTGGAGTGGAGAAAACTCTCCAGAACTATTAAAAATTAGTATGATTCAAATGCTAACAGGACAAAAAGTTGAGGACCTAACTGAATCAGAAATTAAAAAACAAATAGAAATCATTGACAGTTACTTTAAATTTGTAGACAATAGAAAGTTATACACTGCTGGAGACCTTTTAAATATATTTGCTAAAGAAGATGTAGACGGTTGCTTAATAGACCCTTACACTGGTCTAAATATAGAAAGAGGTGGTAAGCTTGGACAGTTTGATAGAAATTATTTATTCTGTAATAATGTTAGAGAGTTTTGTAATAAGACTGGAAAGACAGTTTATATTAATACACATCCAATAAGCGAAGCAGCTAGAAGAGTCTACAAGCCTGGACATACTTTAGAGGGCTTCGTCCAGCCTCCAAAGTCTAGTGATATTGAGGGAGGCATGGGGTTCATAAATCGAGCTGACGATGTATATGCTATTCACAGAATGGGCAACCATCCAGAGTTTAAAACAATGACAGAACTACATGTTCAAAAGGTTAAAAATGTTATGACTGGAGGAGAACTTACTACACTAGATGAACCTTTAAGATTTAATTTTTACAATGGTTATTATACAATTGGAGGTAATAATCCACTAAAACACATACAAAATGGATGAATTAGATATTATTTTAAGAAAAAATAGACTAGATATAATGATTATTAAAGCTAGTGCTGAAGTTGAAAAGAATAATAATAAAGTAAAAAAGGAAGGTCTAGAAGTTTTAATGGATATACTAGAACTTATACACGATTTACAGCACGAAATTAGACAAAACTATAAAGACATAGCTAAACTTAAATATGAAAATGCTGTAGCTTACAAAGAAAACGCTATAATAAAATCAGAATTTTCTACCTACAAACACAACTTAAAAAAAGCAGAATTAGAATCTAACAAAAATGAATAAAATTTATTTTCTTATATTAGCGTCACACATCACAGTTTTTTTTTGTGGTTGTGTATTTAGTTTATTAATCGAAAAGTATAATAATCAAAATGAAAAAAAGGACTTTAAATGAATACAGACAAACAAAAGACGCAGACTATAGCCATCCTTATAATAGCACTGACGGTAGTATTAATTTACTCTGTAGGATATATCCTAATGACGCTGAGTTAGGTAAAATTATTAGAAAACATTTTCAAAAATTATGAAGATATTAAATTTATATGCTTGCTTAGGTGGTAACAGATACAAATGGGATGAGGTTACAGATGTAGAAGTTACTGCTGTAGAATTAGACCCAGAAGCTGCAAGATTATACCAAGAAAGGTTTCCTAATGATACTGTAATAGTTGCAGATGCACATCAATATTTATTAGACCATTACAAAGAGTTTGATTTTATATGGAGTTCTCCTCCTTGCCCAACGCATTCCAGGGCAAGGTATTGGGCAATTGGAGCTAATGGAAAAAACCCAACATACCCAAACTTAAATTTATATGGTGAAATTCTTTTATTAGATTATCACTTTAAAGGAAAGTATGTAGTTGAAAATGTAATTCCTTACTATGAACCAATGTTAAATCCAAAAAAAAGAGGAAGGCATTTATATTGGACTAATTTTAATTTACCAAATAATTTAAATGATAGAAGATTTAGCATCAGTCAAACAAAAAATGAATTAAATGCTTTATCAGAATTTCATAATTATAATTTTACTAAATATAAGGGAAACCAAAGTAAAATTAAAATTGGTCGCAACCTAGTAGACTATGAAGCTGGTAGAACAATATTAGAAACAGCAGTAGGAATAACAAGAAAACAAAATATAAACCAAACAACTATATTTGATGAATGCAAATCAGAAAGGCAAGCGTTTTGAAAGAGACGTGGCTAAACAACTAAATAAAAAGTTTAATACTAATGTAAGACGCACCCCTATGAGTGGTGGAATGAGTATTAAAGGAGACATTATAGACATTAATCCAGACTCTGTTTTATTTGACTATCATTGGGAATGTAAGAACCAAGAAAAGTTAAACATCTGGAAAGCCTTAGAACAGGCTAGAAGTGACAGACCAATGGGTAAAATTCCTGTTGTAGTGTTTACTAAGAACTTTGAGAAAGACTATGCCTGTTTAGAATTTGAGGACTTTATGAATTTATTATTAACAATACAACAACTACAAGATGAAATCAACACTAAAAAAGATAGCTGAAATAATCAAAGACTACAAACAAACTGACGTATTTGATGGTAACAGCTTAAATAAACAACTAAAAGAATTGACAGCCTATCTATACTATATAGAAACTATTAGAACTAAAGCACACAAAGACTATGAAAAAGTCATACACGATAGAGTGAAAGAGGGTTTTTCTGTAGCTAGAGCTACTAATGAGGCTAATGTAGAAGTCCCTGAGATGTATGAACTTAGAAGATTATTAGAGTCTGGCTATAGAGTTATAGATGCAATGAGAACAAACATAAGTTTTCTTAAGTCTGAAATGTACAACGTAACAAAAGAATATTAATGGACAGAAAGCTAATTAAGAAAATAGAAAACTTTATATTTTGGATAGGTAGAGAATATAATGTCGTAGAGTTAGAGGACTTTAAACAAGACATTTTCATGATTCTACTTAACAAGGGTGAAGACTTTATTATCCAATTAGACAAAGAAAACTCTATTAAGAAATATGTTTATAAACTTTGCCTCTATCAAATAATTAGCGAGCGTGGACAATACAGAACTAAATACTATTTACCTAGTCAATTTAGTAGCATAGAAGACATAGAAACCTACTCTAATAGTTGTTTTAAAGATGAGGTATTAAAAGACCTTATTGACTCTTTAGATGGTTTAGATAAAATAATGATGGAACAATTATTGATTTGTAGTGGTAATAGAAACTGTTTAGCTGAAAAAAGCGACATTCACCGTAACACAATACAATATAAGTTCAAAGAATTAGCAAACAAGATAAAACAAAAATGGACATTAAATGAATTCTATAGTTGACATATTAGTAATAATTACCATAGCTACAACATGGGTAGACTATGCTAGACCTTTGATTAATAAATGGGACTACAAGCCTTTTAACTGTAGTTTTTGCCTTACCTTCTGGCTATCATTAATTTATTTTTTAATAACTTTAAACCCAATAATATTAATAACTCCGTTAATTTTACGTATAATTGAAAGACGATTGCTATGACAATAGAAGAAACCATAAAACTATATAACAAAACAAGTGCCTTTCCTGGCTCTGTAGACATATCCTTTTTAAGAAACAACTTAGAACCAATACTAAAAGAATTACATCCAGACATGAAAGTGAGTTGGGCTTGTAATAGTTGCGTAAAAAACCAAATGCAAATCTTATTTAATTGGCTTACTGAAAAAGAAGCTAAGGAAGTTAAACAAGTAAAAAAGAAAAAGAATGCCAAACGAAAGAGAACTACTAAAAAGTGATTTTAGCTATGGTTATTATATAGACGATGAGGGACTTTATTTCTACTCAGAAATGAATGGGGAAGTCTACCAGTGTTTTGACATTAATGGGGTTGCCTCTACAACTTTTGATTTTGACGCAGATTATAGAATATTAGAATTAGCATACATACACGAAGAAAATGGATTGGATGATTTTGGAGAAAACTAAAAAAGAAATGTTAAAAAGGAGATTAACATATAATAATAAAAGAGTTTATATTAAATCATTAAGTAGCAAAATAGCTATTGTTAGTCATACTGAGGAAGGTAATTATAAACAATTTAAAGTTAATATTGAGGACCTAGTAGAGTTTAAATGAAACTAACACCTAAAGAAATAAAAGAACAAAAAGCTAAGTTTGGAAGTAAAGCTGTAAATTACTTTGTTAGGTTTATGGAAGCTAAAAGAAAATGGAGGAGACTTCCAGACTACTTTATAAAACAAGTTATAGACAATAGCGAGAAACTATGAATAAGCTAACACCTAAACAACGTAAATTTGCTGAGGAGTATGTCAACACTGGCAATGCGTCAGAGGCTTATAGACGGGCTTATAATGTTAGCGAAACAACTAGTCTGGACACTATTAAAGTAAACTCTAGTAAGCTGTTAGCAGATACTAACATAATACTAACAGTCAAAGAGTTACAGAAACAAGAAGCAGAAGCCTTTCAAATAACACGTAAGGAAGTAGCTGAGGGCTATTTTAAGATGATTAAAAGTTGGGAATATCTAATGGACCTAGCAGCAAAAGAAAACCTCACAAAAGAGCAGAAAGCTAAATTCTATTTACTTAAAGAAATGGTCAAGGGTTCTGACTATAGAGGTGCTTATGATTCTATAGCTAAGATGTTTGGGCTAAATGCACCAGACAAACAAGAGATTGAATCCACAGTTAATAATATTAATATCAACATAAAGCGTGGAAGCGACTGAAATATTCGAGCGTAATTATGACAGTCAGTCTAAAATCGTAATAAATAGAGGAGGGACTAGAAGTTCTAAAACCTGGTCGTTAAATCAATTATGTGCATTGTGGTTAATTAGTGGCAACTATGGAGATGGTAAGTATTGTCATGAGGGTGTATGGACCACAGTTAGGAAATATAGGACAAATTTAGATGGTACAGTAATTAGAGACTTTGAGGACATTTTAAAGGCTGAGGGTTGGTATTCTGGAATTGACCATAACAAAACTAAGAAACAGTATAGATATGGAAAAAGGTTAGTAGAGTTTATAGGTGCAGATGACGAACAAAAGCTAAGGGGGGCTAAAAGAAATATACTTTACTGCAATGAAGCCAATGAGTTAGAATACAAACAAGAGTTTTTTCAGTTACTAATGAGGACCGAGAATAAGATATTCCTAGACTTTAACCCAGACGATGAACAAATATGGATTAATCAGGAGCTAGAAATAAAGCGTTCTAATGAAGTAGGAGACGTTGAGGTTATAGTAAGTAACTACAAAAACAATGCGTTTCTACCTAAGTCACTAATAAAAGAAATAGAATACCTAAAACAAACAGACAAAGAGTTCTGGAAGATTTATGGACTTGGTGAATATGGAAATATAAGTGGTTTAATATACGAGAATGTCAAGTATGTTGATAGTATGCCAGATTGTAAGTTAGTGGCACATGGATTAGATTTTGGCTATTCAATAGATAGTTGTGCAGCTTTGTCAGTTTACCGAAAAGATGACGAACTATATTTAAAAGAGTTAATCTATGAAAGAGAATTGACTAATCATGACATAGCAGAAAAGCTAATTCCTATTATTGGTAGAGAAGAGTTAATTTGTGATAGTGCAGAACCTAAGTCAATTGAGGAACTATATAGACTAGGACTAAACGCTAAACCAGCAGCTAAAGGAAGAGACAGTATTCTAAACGGAATAGACATTCTTAAACGCTATAAAATCAATGTTGTTAATAGTAGTAACCTTAGAAGAGAGTTTAGGATGTATAAATGGGCAACTGACAAAAACGGAAATAGTCTTCAAAAACCAATAGGACAAGACCATTTAATGGATGCTTTGAGATACGTGGCATTAATACATTTAAAAGAAAATAATCGAGGTTGGTATGCAATAAGATAATTTATTATATTTGAATGATAATTAATAAATAACTAACTCAATGCGTTAGATTAGCCAATGTTTATTAAATTACGTTTTGGGAATTGGGAGTGGTCGGCAAAAGAGCGTCACTCCCTTTTTATTTACAGGAAAGAAAAGAGCAAATGCTGAGCAAATGCTATGCAAATGCTGAGCAAATGGGGTTATATAAGATAAGATAAGATATTTATCTTATTATTGATATATACTAATTCATAAACTAGATAATTAAATATATTAGTTTTAAGACACTATAAATAGTTAATGTATATAAACATATATAAAAAGTATTTAAGTTTCTTAGAATTGATTTAAATACTATTCTCATCCATTGTGAGTTAGTATTTTAGTTAGTGTTTAGTTGTTTAGTATTTTACTTTAAATTATTTAACAGTCGTTTAACGTTCGTTCAAACGTTCGTTTAACCATTAAGAATAAGACAAAATAAAACAATAATAACATTATAGAAAAATTAAACAATAAAAAACTAAATAACAATTATAGCACGCTTTAGCACGCTAAATAGCACGCTTTGTTTTTTTACTATTAAAATCAAGTGGACTTTAAGTGCACTTCAAGTGGACTCTAAGCATATCTATTCTATTATTTTTTATTCTATTCTTTTATTTAATTAAGTAAATTATTTATTTTAGTGTTTTGTTATTATTTAAAAATTTGTTATATATAGAATTATGGAAATTACAATCCCAACAAAGTGGGAAGATGTTACAATAGGAAACTACATCAACCTAAGACCAGTATTAAACTCTAAACTAAACCCTATAGAAAGAGTAATAAACATTCTAGCAGTCTTAACAGGACAGAAAAGAGATGTAATAAAGAATATTAGTTTAGACCAGTTTAAGTCTATTAAAAAGAAAATGAGTTTCTTAGAGACTGAATTACCTAACAAACTAAAAGACAAAAGATTTAAGATTGGTGGTCAATGGTATGAGTTTAAAGTAGATGCTAAGAAGTTATTATTTGGAGAGTATATTAACAGTATGGAGATATTGCAAAATGCTCAGGATAATGAGGAAGCAATATTTAACAACTTGCATCATATACTAACTACTATTTGTAGACCAGTTAAAAAAACTTTGTTTGGTTGGAAACATATTAACGTAGATAGTGAGATACTTAGAAAGACAGCAGACAACTTTCTAAACAACATGCCAATGACAATAGCTTACCCAATAGGTGTTTTTTTTTACACTCACTCGGAGGACTTAACAAAAGTTATAAAAACTTGTTTGATGGAACAAGCCGAGAAGATGACGAAGGAAGCAAGGGAGGAACTGGATTTAGTCAACGATGGGGATGGTGGCACACCTTAGACAATTTGACTAATAGTAGGATAGACAAATGGGATGAGATACTAAACTGGGATATAACTAAAGCTCTAAACATAGTAGCTTATTATAGTGATAAACAAAAAATGGAACAACAGGTCCAAAGAGAAATGAGACAAAAGTATAAACATAGATAATGGCAGACCAATTAGACATATTTGGTTTTGATGTTGACCAGTTAGAGGAAGTTAAAATAGACAATCCTACTACATTAAGTCAGGTGTTTAATAACATTGCTGCTGACATGGTTTATTGTTTACAGCAATCAGTCCAAAAAGAGGGGTTAGTCTATAAAGGTAGTTTGCAGAAGTCTATAAGAATGCCTGTTAAAATGTTTGGATTTAGAATGGTTGCTACATTATATCTAGCTGACTATTACGATTATCTTAATAAAGGTGTTAAAGGTATTGGAGGGACTCGTAAATATAAAAAAGGAGTAAAGCTAAATGTTCCAGAACCTTGGGTTATTAAAGCACCTAACAGCCCTTATGAATTTAAGAAAGGTCCTAGCGTTAGTCATGTTAGACAATGGGCTAAAAGTAAAGGACTAAACGAATATGCTGTAAGAAACTCTATTGCTAGAACTGGAATTAGACCTAGATACTTTTTTGATAACTGTATGCAAGAGACTTTCTATGGTGAGGCTTTTAACAAGTTTAAGACAGATATTAGAATAGTATCTGGAGAGAGAATAGCAAAAGGATTAAAAGAAATATTAAAGAAATGAGTTTAGAAATTAAATATCTACCACAACAATTTAGAACAGTCTACAATCCTGTAGAGGTTGTATTATATGAAACCAACAACACAACTAGAAACTACACTGGATTTGCTTATTTGATTGATGTTAAGGATGGTTCTACTACAGTAGGCAGATTAAAAGTTCCTCCAACTACTCAAGGTTTTGGAAGATTTGACATGTCTGGTATTATGGAAAGTTATTTATCTAGTGATTTAGGTTTGTTAAATGGAACTAATATAGACTCTGTTTATGACAATACTAACTCCTATAAAGACTTTACTTTAGAATTTGGATGGGTGCATTATAACACAGGTTCGGCAACTTATGACATTCCACAGACTGTAACATTCCCAGATAGTTCTACAGGCACTTCTTATGACTTACTAACTTTTAATGGTAGTTTACCAAGATATAGAAGAGACGTAGTTAATTTCTATGATTGGCAATCTTTAAACTATTTTAGGAATTATACAGCAAGTACAGTAGATAGAAAGTTTTTGACTAACTCTGTAAATGGTGGTTCTGTTAATAATCCTTATAATCAAAAAGTAATGTTAACAGATGAGGGTTATTTATATGCTTTGTATGACCATGCAAACTTCCCTTTAACTGAAGTTAATATTAGAATACTTGACATTGTAAACAACACAAGAGATGTAATATTGTCTCTACCAACTGGATTAAGTTCATTTAAACATTTAAGAATCCCATTTGCTCCATATACTCTAAATAAAATTAACTCTACTTATTTAACTAGTGGCAGTCAACCAATTATAGGGACTGAGGATGTTTCTTATAAAATATTTTTATCTGACTCTAGTGGTAGGGCTACACAAGAATTCTTTTTTAACATAGACTCAGAATGTAGATTTGAACATAGGAGGCTAGAGTTTTTAAATAGTTTGGGTGGTTTTGATTATTTTAACTTTACTAAAGTGTCAAGACATACAGAAGATATAGAAAGAAAGTTTTTTCAAACTACTCCAAATGACTTAACTTCTACAGGTGCTATAGACTACTCTATATCTAATAGAGAAAAGGTCCAATACTATACTAAGTCAATGCCTAAAATAAAACTAACTTCTGACTGGGTTGACTATAATACTTATAATTGGTTGTTAGAACTTATAGAAAGTCCTGAGATTTATTTAATGGATAGCTATACAGCACCGTCAGGGAGTACAGAAATTAGAAGAATCCCAGTTAAAAACATTGAAGGTAATTGGGAAGAAAAGATTTCTAGTGTAGATAAAGTATTTAATTTAGAAGTGAATTTAGAGTTTGGTATTAACAATTTTAGACAGAGATTTTAATGGAAGAAAAATTAACAGAATTTGAAAAGATGTTAAGGGAGTTAGAAAATAAAGCAGTTCCAGAAAGAACATGCAATATTGATGACGAAAACTGTGAAAGCTGTAGCGGATAATGGTAAAAGAGGAACTATATATCAATGGAGAAAATGTAGAGTTGTTAGAGTCTTTAAACCCTAACTTAACTTTTAACATTGCTGACATTGCAAACCCAGACCAAAGGAAAGCTGACTTTTCTAAGACTATTACTTTGCCAGCTAGTAAAAAGATTAATAAAATCTTTGAGCATATATTTGACGTTAACACAGACTTACAAACATTTAACCCTAATCTAAGGACTGACGTTATTTATTTAGTAAATGGTGAGGTCCAGTTAGATGGATATTTGCAAATAAAATCTATTAAGAATAAGAATAAAGAAATAAATTACGAATGTGTTATTATTGGTAGAATAGGAAATTTTTTTAGTGAACTACAAGAACAGGAATTAACAGACTTAGATTTAAGCAGTTTAAATCATGCTTACACAAAAGCTAATCAAGTTGCAACTTGGAATCTTCCTTTAACAACTGACTATTGTTATCCAATGATTAACTATGATATTAATTATGGTGGTTTAGCAGTTAGCGAGATTTGGAATGTCACAGATTTTTTTCCAGCTATAAAAGTTAAAAAATATATAGATGCTATATTTAGTTCAATAGGTTACACTTATACATCTAGTTTTTTTACTAGTAGTTATTTTAATACTTTAATTATTCCTTTTTCTAGTAAAGATTTTAAACTGTCAGAATCGGCTATAAATAATTTAATATTTAGTGCAAGTAATCCAAAATTCTTAGGAACAGGAACTGGCTCTAGTAGTTCTTTTAACGGTGTCTATGATGACACTACTACATTTCAGAGTGACACAATAGTTAATCAGACTGAGGCTTATGACGCTGGCGGTGTTTATGATAATACTACAGGAGTCTTCACTGCTGGCTCTGCGGCTTATTATAACTTAAATTGTATGGCACAAGTACAAGGAGAATTTAATTCACCTATAGCTAGTCCTACAGTTGGCACTCAATACACTTTAGTCTCTGACATACATGGTAAAATAAAACTAAATAAATATAACTCTAGTGGTGGTTTTATATCTACAATAGATGAACAGTTTTTCGGAATACAAGGTAGTAACACACCAGTCAATCCAAATACAACTATAACAACATCTAGCAACCCTACAACGTCATCTAATGAATATTATGTAGGTTCACTATCTAACCCAGCTTATGTAGTAATAGACAATCTTAACAATGCCTCAACACCAAATAAATTTTATGTAAGTGCTAATAACATATATTTAAATAGTGGTGAAAAAGTAAAACTAGTTGTCGAATATGAATGTAGAGGAAACGATTTAAAACTGTCGACAAATATAAATTTTAACTTCAATCAGTCTAATGTTTTCTGGAAAGACTCAGGTAATAACTTATATGACGCTAGGTCTTTTGGTTTAAACATTTTAAGCAGTTATTTTAATAATGAGGTAGTAAATTCTACTTATGTTGAGGGAAGTACTATAGACATGTCTTCGTCTATTCCAACAAAAGTTAAACAAAGAGATTTTATTAAGTCCTTGGTTAATATGTTTAATTTATATATTCAGCCTAACCCAGATGACGAAAAGGATTTAATAATAGAACCTAGAGACGATTTCTATAATAATGACGTAATTGATTGGAGTGGTAAAATAGATAAAAGCAAAGACATAGAGTTTCTGCCTATGGGTGCTTTAAATAGTAAAGAGTATTTATACACTTATAAAAAAGACAATGACTACTACAATGATTTATATTACAATACTTGGGATGAGGTTTACGGACAAGCTGACTTTATTATTAACAATGATTTTCTAAAAGCAGAACATAAAACAGAAGTTATATTTTCACCAACTCCAAGCGTTGGACAATCTTGGTATGACAGAGTAGTTCCTACTATAATAAAGTTTGACGATAAAAACGGAGTACAAAGAACAGAAGCTAATATAAGGATTTTACAATGGGGAGGCTTAAAAAACACAGACCAACTATGGCTACATAATGACTCTAATGGTAGTACTTTTAAAACAGACTATCCTTATGCTGGTATGTATAATGACCCATATTCACCAACAGAAGACATAGGATTTAATTTAACTAATGAAATATATTGGGCTAATGTTTTTAATAATGTTATAACTTTTAGTAATAATAATTTATACAATAAATACTATAAAAAGTTTATTGAAGAAATTACAGACACTAACTCCAAGATAGTTAATGCTTATTTTTATTTAACTCCAAGTGATATAACTAATTTAAGTTTTAGAAAACAATACTATTTTGAGGGTCAATATTTTAGACTAAATAAAGTAGAGAACTACAATCCATCTAATCCAATTACAAAATGTGAATTTCTTAAAATAAAAGAGGCTACTGTTTTTAGTCCTAGTACACAGACTTCTCATGGTGGAAATCAAACTTTAGGCGGTCAAAGAACTCCGACTTTTGGACAAGGAACAGGAACTTTAACTAATGGAAATAGCGTAGGAAATAGAGGGATAAGTACTACTGGTTCTGATAACTATGTAAGTGGAACTGTTCAAGGTGCAACTATATCGGGTTCAAACAATAGTATATTTTCAGGAGCAAAAAATGTAATTATTCAAGGTGACGGAAACACAGTTAATTCAGGAGTTAAAAATGTACAGTTAATAAACTCTAATAATCAAACAGTAACAGAGTCTAATGTGATGTATATTAATGACGAGATTCAAGGAAACGGAAGTTTTAAAACTGTGTCCGCTGATTTTATAGCTAGTGAAAATATTAGAACCTATTTAATAGACACCGCTGGTGGAAATGTTATAGCTAGATTTGCAGCTATTTATGGAACTTCTTTTCCTTACTTTCCACATATTGGTAAAATATGGACTTTTAAAAAATTACATTCTACTCATCAAGCTATTATAGATGCTACTGGATTATCAACCACTATAGATGGAAATTCTACTTATACACTTAGTGCAAATAATGATAGCATATCAATAATGTGGGATGGTCAACAATTTAATATAATATAAAATGGCAGAAAAAGTAGCTTTAGAAATAGATATAAATGCAAAGGGAGCAACTACCTCACTAGGACAATTAGAGGAAGAAGCGGAAAGATTAAACGAGGAACTAAGAAAAGTTCCTTTAGGGACTAAGGCTTTTAAGGATTTAAAACAAGAGTTAGTAGGTGTTAACAAACAAATTAAAAACACTGAGCTATCTATGGAGGCTTTAGATAATGAACAAGTAGCTTCTGAACTTGGTTCTGTTGCTGGTGCTGTTGGTGACGTTTCTGCTGCTTTTATTCTACTTGGTGGTGGAGGAGGTGCTATTGAGGACACTGTAAGAAACATAGAAAAAGCTATAGGAATCTCCATGGCTTTTAAAGGTGCTATTGAAGGAACTCAATCTGCTATGAAGTTATTTAATAATGTTATTAAAAACTCTACAGCGTTTCAGAAAATAAATAGTGCAGCTACTGTTCTAGCTACTGGAATAATGGCTTTATTTGGTCAGTCTGTTGTAGCTACTTCTGCTTCTTTTAAAATTTTAAGAGGTGCAATTATAGCTACTGGAATTGGTGCTTTAGCTGTTGGGGTTGGTTTGTTGATTGCTAATTTTGATAAGATTAAAAACTCTATAATGGGGATTAGTGACGCTAGTAAAGACTTACAAGAAACCACTAAAGCAACTACAGAACTAAACAAGAAAAACCTAGAGACTTTAAACAACCAAGAAAACATTTTAAAACTACAAGGTAAGACAGAGAGAGAAATTTTAATGATGAAAATTGACGGACAGAAAAAAGTTGTCGAATCATTAAAAGCAGAATTAACAGCACAAAAAGTAGTTAACGAAGAAAAGGTACAAGGTAGTAAAAGAAATCAAAAGATTTTACAGTTTACTATAAAGTTATTATCTGCTGCTCCATTATTGTTATTAAAAACTATTGACTTTTTAGGTGAAGGGGTAGAGAAGTTAATTAACTCAATTACACAAAGTGCAGTAGGAAAAAAAATATTTGGACTAGAACCTATAGACGTTGATTTTGGTTTAACTGAAAAAGCTAATAAATTAATTGAGAAAGCAAGTACTTTAGTTTTTGACCCAGCAGAAACAGAAGCTCAAGGAAAAGAAGATTTAAAGAAACTAGAAGAACAATTACTACAGCAAGAAAATGCGTTGGCTGGTTTCCAGTTGAGAGTTATTGACATGGACACTAAAGCAGCTAAAACTAAACAAGATAAAATTGACAAAATTGAAGCGGATGCTAAATCTAAAAAAGCTAAACAAGACGCTAAAGACTTAGCAGAAAAATTAAGACTAGAAAAAGAAGAGGAAGACAGAAGAAAATTTACATTAGAAGAAAAAGAAAGACTAGAGAATGAATATACTCAAAGTATTTTAAGTAATCAAATACAAGAAGAAAACGCTGTTCATGATAAATATTTTGCTTTAATAGAAGCAGCTAAACAATATGGTGAGGATGTTACAGTCTTAGAAGAAGCTAGAGAACACGAAATAAATGAAATTAAAAAGAAGTTTGCTAAAGAAGATTTAGAAAGACAGCAAGCTGTAGAAGATGCTAAAATAGGTTTGGCTATTGATGGGGTTGACGCTTTAATAAACTTAACATCTGCCTTTGCTAAAGACAATGAAAAGAGTCAGAGACGTGCATTTGAGATAAATAAAAAACTACAAATAGCACAGGCTATTATGCAAACTTACCAAGGTGCAAACGCTATCTTTGCTAGTGCTGCAGCTAACCCAACTACAGTTTTATTTCCAGCTCAACCATTTATTGCTGCTGGAATTGCTATTGCTAATGGACTTGCAAATGTTGTAAACATATCTAAACAACAATTTCAAACTAGTAGTCCTGGAGGAGCTGGACAACAAACTCCCTCTTTTGGTGGAGGCGGTGGAGGCGGAGGAACACCTCCAACACTACAACCAGCTAACACTAGCACACTAGTACCTCAACAACAAACTCAGGTATTTGTAACTGAAACAGATATAACATCAACACAAAACTCTGTCGCTGTAATACAAGGACAGGCAACATTTTAAATAAAAAACAATGGAAGATAAAACAGAATTAATAGAGTTAATAATAGACGAAGAGGATGAGTCTGGAGTGGACTATGTGGCTTTAGTGGACCATCCAGCTATAATGAGTAACTGGCAAGCGTTTCAAAAACATGAGTTTGAAGACAAATATAAAACAGCTTTTAAAATTCAAGATGAAGATAAAAGAATAGTTAGTGGTTATTTTATGAAGGCTGATTTGCCTATTATTAGACTAAACGACCAAAACGAAAAATACTATGTAGTATTTAGAAAACCAACTATTGAAAAGATAGTCAATAAATTCTTTAAGAATAATTATAATTCTAATATTAATTTAATGCATGATATAGACTATAAAGATAATGGAGTCTATGTAATTGAGTCTTTAATTATAGATAGTAAAAGAGGAATAAAAGCTCCTAACGGTTTTGAGAATGCTCCAGATGGTTCATGGTGGGGAAGCATGAGAGTAGAGAATGATGAAGTTTGGCAGATGGTTAAGGATGGAACTTTTAAAGGATTCTCTGTAGAAGGAATATTCGGAGAGGCTAAAGCTACTAAATACCCTACTACTTTAATTAGTAAAATTATTTCAGTAGTTAAGAAATATAAAGAAAAACATTTGTAATTGTTAAAGTACCAATTATTTGTTATATATATAAAAGTATAAATAATATATATTATGAGTGAATTAAAAGAGTTATTCAATGAGATTAAAAGCATTTTTAAGACTGAGGGTGTTGACATTGAAAACGATTCTAAGGAATTTGCTGAAACTACTGAAAACAACGTGGAAGAAACTACTGAAACTGTAAAGGAAAAATTTGAAGATGTAGTACTGGCTGACGGTACTGTAGCTCAGGTTGAGCCTGAAGTGGTTGTAGGTGCTGCTGTAGTTGTTGACATGGATGGTGAACTTTTACCAGCTCCAGACGGTAGACATGAATTATCTGACGGTAGAGTTATATCTACTGAAGGTGGTGTGATTGTCGAAGTTGAGGAAGCTGAGGAAGAGGCTGAGCCAGAAGTAGAAGCAGAATCTGTAGAAGAGGAAGAAATGTCTAGTCCTTTAAGTGAAGCTCAAGAAAGAGAAGCTAAAAAGATTATAGAGTCGATTGTGACTGAAAAAGTTTTCGGAATGGAAGCTACTATTTCAGAAGAAAACAACGAACTAAAAGAAGAAATAAATAATCTAAAAGAGTCTTTTTCTATGTTGCTAAACTTAACAGAGAAAATGTTAGAAGAGCCAACAAAAAGCGAAGTGGTTAAAAGACCATCTAGTTTTAAGGCTTTGAAAAAAGAAAATAAAAAAGACATAATAAGTGTCTTAAAAAGTAAAAATATAATAAAATAAAAATTATGAGTTTTGATGTTTCGGCTTTGGCCGCATATACCGAACAAAATGCAATGGACTTAATCATTAAGTCTGTAGCTGGTGGTAGACTTTCAGAATATGCCAATATACAAGATGGCGTAAAGGGACCTACTACAATTAACATACTATCTAGTGATGTTGTTTTCCAAGCTGATGGATGTTCTAGAAGTGCAAGTGGTTCAACTACTTTGTCACAAAGAACTATTACACCTGGTGCTGTTGCAATACATGAGGATTTATGTATGACTGACCTAGCTGCTAAATATACAGCAGTTATGTTAAAAGCTGGTTTAACTGGTGAAAAAGAAGAGATTCCTTTTGAGGAGTTATACTTCGCTGAGAAGGTTGCTAAATTACAGAAAGCTATTGAAGTAGCTGACTGGCAAGGTGACACAACTTCTGGAAATGCTAACCTATCTAAGTATGATGGATTAAATAAAATTATTGCTGCTGCTACTGCTATTGATGGTAACCCAACGGCTATTACTCAGGTAACTGGTATCACTAACGCTAACGTAATTGGTATTCTAACTGGAATGGCTGAGTTAATGAGCGAGGATATAATGGACGCTGACGATTTAAAATTGTTTGTAGGAATGGATACTTTCTTAAAATACCAAAAAGCTATCGCTGATGGAAACTATTTCCATTATGTTGTAGAAGGTGGATTCAGTTCTGAGCTTCCATTAATCGGTTTCCCTAATGTTACTGTATGTGCAACTCCTGGTCTTTCAGGTTTAGCTACTGGTAACTGTTACTTGATGAGAGCGTCTAATATTTATGTTGGTGTTGACTTACCAGACGAAGAGTCTAACGATGTTAGAAGCTGGTACGATGACAATGACAGAATTTATAAAGTGACTATGGCTTTCAGAAGAGGTGTGAATGTTGCATTTCCTGACCAAGTTGTAGAATTTTTATTAGCCTAAATTTAATGGGGGTTTAATTACCCCCTTTTTAATAACTGTTAGCTGAAACGCTAACTAACTGAAAATCAATTAATTATGTCATGTGTATTAAGTAATGGACAAGCTAGGGATTGCTCAGATAGCTTAGGCGGAATAGTAGAAGTATTAATCTCAGAGAGAGACAATATTACTGCTACTACTGTAGCTAACGGAGACATTTCTGCTATTACGCAATCAGGAGCAACTAATTTCTATAGATATGAGTTAAAGAAAGAGTCAGGTAGTTTGACATCTACAGCAACTGTAGACCAAGCTGGAGGGACTTCTTTTTATGACAATGTAGTAGCTTTCACTATTAACAAAATGAGTGCTGCTAAATCTAACGAAATTAAAATGCTTATGTTAGCTAGATTGTTCGTCATTGTAAAAGATAACAACGGTGTTTATTGGGCTTTAGGGAATGATAATTTTGCAGAAGGTTCGTCTTTAGTTGGACAAACTGGACAGGCTTATGGAGACCCTAACCAATACCAAATAGAAATTACTGACAAAAGTCAGTTCCCATGTTATGGGGTAGAGTCATCTGTGGTGGCTGGTTTAACAATTAGTGCTTAATTGTTCTTTGTTGTATGAAAGGGGGGTGGGTTAAACTGTCCCCTTTTTTTAGTAAATTTGAAATATGTTAAAAAAAGAATACGTAGGAAAAACAGTTCACTTAAAACATTTTAGTGTTTTAGTATGTGAAGAAAATATCCCAACTCTAAAGAAATTAGACATTGATTGGGTTTTTGAAACAAAGAAAAAGAAGAAAAATGATAGTGATAAATAAGAACACTACAACTAATTTTGTAGCAACCTTATTTGAACTTAGTCAACTGACAAACCCAGATTATTTGTTTGAGTTTGAGAGTGACCAGACTAAGACTAAATATTATACTATCATAGCAGACATAAGCACTAATAAAAGTAGATATAACGAATTTAACTTTGTAGAGGGTACTAATAACCCAACAAGTGGAAGTCTGGACCTAGGGTCTCCAGGCTTTTATAAATACAAAGTTTATGAACAAAACAGCACAACAAACCTAGACCCAACAGGACTAAACAAAGTAGAAGAGGGAAAAATGAAATTAATAGACTCAACTTATCAACCGTCATTTACTCAGCATTCAGTTTCACCAACTACAAATGTAGTATATAACCCAGCACAATGAGCGTAAAACTAATCCCATTAAATTTTGGAGGGTATGAATTACCTGAGTTTAAAGAGTCTAAGAAGGGAGACTGGTACGAATACGGAACAGACAGACCTTATAAAAACACTTACCCAGACTACTTAACTAAACTCTATAATGAGTCTAGTAAACATAACCAAATTATTAATAGTAAAGTTAAGTTTATTGTTGGTCAGGGTTTTGTTATAGATGAGAAATTAACATTCACAGAAAAGGCTTATGTTAATGGATTTATAAGACACCCTAATGAAGATGAAAACCTAGACGATTTAATTAGTAAACTAGCTAAAGATAAAAAGGTTTATGGAGGTTTTTGTCTACAGGTTAGAATGTCTAAAAACAATAAGATAGCAGCAGTTAACCACATAGATTTCGCAGATGTTAGAGCAGGTGTTGACAATGACTTGTATTATTATACAGACGATTGGTCCGCAAGAAACCCAAAAAATAATGATGACTTTAAGGTACTACAGCAATTTCCTTACAATGAAGATGCTAGACCTGATGTTGATTATGTTATATATTACAAAGAATATAGACCAGACTTAGGTGCTTATCCACTACCTGACTATGTTTCTGCTATACCTTATTTAGAGTCAGACGCTGAGATAGCTAATTTCACATTAAGTAATATTAAGAACAATCTATCTGCTGGCTATATAATCTCTTTTAAAAATGGTCAACCAAATGACGAGGAGATGGCTGAAATCGAAAGAAGGTTTAAGAATTACGCTACTGGTGCTGACAATGCTGGAAAGCCTTTGCTATCATTTACAGACCAAGCTAGTGACCATCCTGAGATTATGCCAATTCCAGTTAATGGACAGGATGAAAGGTTTATAAATTTAAATAACCAAATAAGAGAAGAAATATTTACAGCTCATGGAATTACTAGTCCTCAGCTTTTTGGTATTAAAGAAAATTCAGGATTAGGAAACAACGCAGATGAGATTGCAGTAGCTTCTCAACTATATCAGAATCTACAAATAGACCCAGAACAAAAAGTATTTAACGAGTTGATTAATTCTATTCTTAACTATAATGGTGTAAATGGTCAACCTGTAAGAATACAGAAAATAGAACCAGTACAAAGATACTTTAGTGAGACTGCTGTTTTAAGTGCTATGACACAAGATGAGTTAAGAGAAAAAATTGGTTTGCCTCCTAGTGATGTTGGTGGCAATAAAGTAGCTGAGGCTATTGGAATATTAAGTCCATTGGTAGCGACTAAGGTTCTAGACAACATGTCTATTGAAGAAATTAGACAGCTTATTGGGTTAAGTGGTAGCTTAACTAGAACTAGCGAAAGTCTTAAAAAAGAATTTACAGACGTAGAGGATGAAATACTATTTAACCAACTAGAAGCAACTGGAATAGATATAGAAGAGATTGAGACAGTTCAATCTTTTGTTAAACCTATTACAAGTTTAGAAGATGCTAGACAATTTGAAACAGAACTTTTAAAGGACTATAAATTTGCTATTGACAGAGTATTGACTGGAGTTGAAAAAAGTATCTTAGACCTTCTTATTGATAATCCTAATATGCCTGTAACTGAAATAGCTGAGGCTTTACAATTACAACAATCTGAGGTTAATGATTTAATATCTGAGTTACAGAATGCTGGTGCTTTAGATAATGATTTTAAACCTACTGAGGATGCTAAACAAAGTATTCAAAGACCAGAGGATGAAACATTTATAGTTTATAAGTATGCTGAAAGACCTGACGCTCCACCAGTACAGACACAGAGTAGACCTTTCTGTATAAGAATGATGGCTTTATCTAGAGTAAAAAGATATACTCTACAACAATTGGAATTATTAACTAATGACTTTGGACAGTCTGGAATAGACATATTTACAAAGCGTGGAGGATGGTATAATAACCCAAACACTGGACAAACAACTCCTTATTGTAGACACATCTGGGAAATGCAAATAGTACGTAAAAAGAAATGAAGTTAAGTAGTTATCAAATATTAAAACAAAGAAAGTTAGCTGCTGAGGCTGAGGCTCAAATGATACAAGATGACTTGGAGGCTTTAGTGTTACAACCATATAGCAGTAGAGCTAAAAACGTAAGAAACGAAATTAAAATTAAACACGATATATAATGGCAGTTTTATTCATATCAGAGCAATACGTAAAGAACACTACTCTCATTGACGAGAATGTAGATGTCAAATTAATTTTGCCAAGTATTAAAGACTGTCAGGAGTTAAGAATCCATCCAATTCTAGGGACTCCGTTCTATGAAGATTTAAAAACTAAGATAACTGCTGGAACTTTAAACAGTGACGAAGTTAATTTATTGGACGTATATATTGCTCCAGCTATGGCTCAATGGACTACTTATGAGTGTAGTACATCAATGCTATTTAAGTATAGAAACAAATCTGTATCAACTAAGAACAGCGAGAACAGCAACCCTATAAGCTACCAAGACTTGCAATATCTTAGAGACGAATGGAAGAACAAAGCAGAAGAAAGAGAAGCTAGGTTAATAAACTACTTATGTGACAATGATAATCTATTCCCTAAGTATAAGGAAAATAGTGACGATTTACATCCAAGAAAAACAGCTTATCAAACTAGTTTTTATTTAGGTGGTTCTAGTTCAAACTTTTGTTGGAGAGACGAATATAGAAATAGTAAAAAATGATATTAACCTATAATCAAATATTAAAAGAGTTTAAGACTTTTGCTACTAACCATAAGCAAATAGAAAACTTTGGCAATGGTGACTTATGGGAAATAGTAGAACATAACCAACTAACAGACTTTAACTATCCTTTGTTTTGGGTAGCTGACCAGCCAGCTAATTTAGGTGATGGGACTTTTACTTGGAATTTTAATGTCATGGCTATGGACCTAGTAAACAAAGACGAGTCTAATGAGAATGATGTCAAGTCTGATATGTGTCAAGTGCTTTTAGATTGTGTTTCATACTTTGAACAAAAGACAGCAACTAGCAATAACGTAGATTGGTTAAAAGTTAACTTAGTTAGGTCAGGAACTTTGACTAGTTTTACAGAAAGATTTGAAGACGAATTAACAGGATGGGGAATGAATATAGGATTTAGACTTCCGTTTAGTTATAATAATTGTGATTTACCAATAGAATAAAGATGGCTATATTTTACAATCCAAATAGAAAAAAAGGTTTATTTTACATCCCATCTGGTGCTACTGGAGGAGGTGCTATTTTAAGAATTGAATATAGTGCTGCTAGATTTTGCGAGGATGGAATAGACCCAATTCCTGGCATAACTGGAGACACTGGAGGAACTTTTTCTAGTACTACTGGATTAGTATTTATTTCTACTTCTACTGGACAAGTAGACTTATCTGCTTCTACTCCTGGAAGTTATGTTGTGACTTATACTGCTCTAAGTTCTGACACTGCTACAACATCAATTTCTATAGATTCTATTCCTGTTGTTTCTGCTGGTGCTGATGTTGCTATTTGTACTGGAAACAGCACTGTCTTAACTGCTTCAGGTGCTACTACTTATTCTTGGTCAACTGGTGAAACTACTGCTAGTATAACTGTTGACCCTACAACAAACACTACTTACACAGTGACTGGATTTAATGGAGCATGTTCTGCTACAGACTCTGTAGACGTTACAGTTTATCCTTTGCCAAGTGTTAGTATTTCAGGAACTTTAACTTATTGTATTGGGTCTAACACAACTTTAGATGCTGGAGCTGGTTTTGCTTCTTATTCTTGGAGTAGTGGAGAAACTACACAGACCATTAGTGCAACTGCTGGTAATTACACTGTAACAGTAACAGACAGCAATGGTTGTTCTAATACATCTGCACAAGTAACAGTTACAGAAACTCCATTAGATGTTGCAACAGTTGTTTATGATTCAAGTTCTTATTGTCAAGTGCCAACAGGTGCTTTAGATGTAGAGGGTTACTATCCACTATATTCTACTGAATCTGCTTCAAATGCAGTAAGTTCAGATGGTACTTCACACAGCCACACATTAGGCGGAACTACTTACTATATGCCAAACGCTGGAATAGTAGTTTATCATGGCACTTATTCTCTAACTGCTACTCCTACTATCACAGGTGAAAGTGGAACATTTAATAGTCCAAGCGGATTGAGTATTGATGCTAATGGTGTTATTGATAAAAATGCTTCTACTGCTGGAACATATAGCGTAGAATATACTACTACTGGAAGCTGTCCAATTACTATAACTAATTCAATAACTATAACCGCTTTAGATAATGCAACATTTGCTTATGGTTTAAGTGCTTACTGTGATAATGTTTCAGACCCAACACCTACTAAAAGTGCTACAGGAACATTTAGTTCTTCTACTGGTTTAATTATTAATACTTCAACTGGTGAAGTTGATTTAGATGCTTCTACTGCTGGTACTTATGTTATTGGTTTTGTAACAAATGGTAGCTGTCCAAATAGTTCTATTCAAACTTTAACTATTAATGCTGCTCCTACTGTAGCTATTAGTGGAACTCTTTCTTATTGTGCTGGTCCTGGTTCAAATACTACACTTACTGCTACTGCTGGATTAAGTAGTTATTTATGGTCAAGTGGTGAAACTACTCAAAGCATAACCGCTACCGCTGGTAGTTATACTGTTACTGGAACAGACGCTAATGGTTGTTCAAATACTTCATCAAGTGTAACAGTTACAGAAACACCTTTAGACAATGCTGGATTTAGTTACTCTGCAAGTAGTTACGAGCCAACAGATGCAGACCCAACACCTACTATCACAGGTTTAACTGGTGGAACGTTTAGCGGAACAACTGGTTTAGTAATTAACTCAACTACTGGAGAGATAGATTTAAGTGCATCAACTATTGCTACTCATACTATTACTTATGATACTACTTCAAGCGGTTCAAGTGTTTGTCCAAATACATCAACTCAAACTGTAGAAATAGCTGTAGCTGGATTTCCTAATAATTACAGTATGAATTTTGATTCTGCAAGCGGGGATTATATAAATGCTGGAAGCTCTTTAGATGTAACTGGCACAATAACTTTTTCAGCTTGGATAAATATAGA
>Ga0209666_1000458_pt1 | contig 31795 bp, 29 predicted proteins | sample SaaInlV_125m_DNA_FD_184679 | JGI IMG/M metagenome (GOLD analysis project Ga0209666, IMG submission 184679) | Marine microbial communities from expanding oxygen minimum zones in the Saanich Inlet - Saanich Inlet SI037_S3LV_10m_DNA (SPAdes)... | ecosystem: Environmental > Aquatic > Marine >...
TATGAAATACTTGTTTGAGGGTCCTAAGATTGGAGGCAATACCTAAATCTTCAGTACCTATAATTTGATTTGCTAAAGCGAGTTCCGTCTGAATCGTTTCTACATTGTTAAGGGTATTGTATTCGGATTCTAAAGACTCTAAACAGATACCTTTAAGCTTTGCTTCCGTTAATTCATTTAATAAAAAAGACTGGTAGTCCTGTTCTTTTTGAGATTGTAACTGAGACTCTTTTAATTCTTTAAGTTGTTTTAGAGATGATTTGTAAGTTTTTAAAACTTGTGTGTAAGCTTCGACGGTTGTATTGTTTTTGGCCAAAGCATCAATCATTTGAAACTGAAAATCATCGTTGGTCAATTCTTGGGTTTGTTGCTGCGAATGGATGTCAATTAACTGCCCTCCTAGTGCGGCTAAAATTGTAAGATTCACTGGAGAATCGTTTACAAATGCTCTGGATTTTCCAGAAGGTAAAATCTCTCTTCGTATAATGGTATGAGACTCAAAGTCTAGATCATGATCTTCAAAAAATGATTGGAGATTAAAATCATCAATATTAAAAGTTGCTTCAATAATACATTTTTGAGTGGGGTCATTGATGTTTGATAAATCGGCACGTTTTCCTAGCACCAATGCCAAACCACCTAATAAAATAGATTTACCCGCACCTGTCTCACCTGTTATACAGGTAAATCCAGAATCAAACTGAACCTGAAGGGTGTCAATGAGAGCATAATTTTTAATGGTGAGTTCTGAAAGCAAGGTTTCTATTTATTTTTAGGAACAAGATAGACTATCTGTGAAACTAATTTGAAATGAAATCGAAAAAAATTTAAAATTTTATATTTCGCCACTTTCTAGAATACATGGGTGCGATCCTAGTGAGCGTTGTAACTAAATTTGCCGTTTTGACAGTAGGTCCAGCTGAAAAAAGATCAGAGATTTCATCAGCTTTTGCATCAAAAAAGACACGAAGCAGAAAAGAGTTTGGACGTCTGTTGTGTAAATTATCTAATTCAGATAAGGCGGTAGCAACCGCAGTTTTACCATCTTTTACATTGTTTGCCATCAAATCCAATCCTTTGAGGTGATACTCCAAAAGTACGGAACGAAATTCTTTGAAGGTTGGCGATAATATGCTGGTTATTAATACATTTCGTGTTTGATCGCCTCCCGATGGTGGTGCCCATCCTTTGGAATTAGTTTGTTGAGAATAGTTCACAATATCACGCGCTTGTTTGTAATGGGCGTCGCCTCCGTTTGACTCAAATGTGTCGGCATCCATCCCTAAAATCATATAGACATGAAATGCTATTACAGACACCAAATTAGATTCGAATTGATTGGCACTAAAATTAAGGTTCTGGTATTCTAAATACTTAAAAGTAAAATCCTTGTCATTAAAGTTGTAAACCGAACTTGCATAGGATGAATTATGGACTGGACGTGCTGATTGGACTTGAATGGAAGCTTGAAAGGTATCCGATTGGTAATCTTGAACAGTGATGACCATGCTGCACTCAATACGTTCTTCGGATTTAAACGATTTGTTTGTCCAACGGGTATTATTTACAAATTCGTTAAGTTGTTTCTCCAAGGTTTTAAACACCTGAACATTCTCATTACCAGTCTGTTGTGCATTAATTACAACTGTGCAATTTAGTTCTTGCGAACTTCCATACACTGAAGTGAAAATAGCAACTAAAAGGATTAATCTACGCATTGAATTGTTTTAAAAGTTCGTTCATAATATCAATTGCCACATCGGCTTTTGATTTTAAGGGAAACTCGGTTTGGACTAAATCTTTATCAATGAGGGTGATTTTATTAGTGGTTCCTCCAAATCCGGCCCCTTCATCGTTTAACGAATTTAATACAATTAAATCTAAATTTTTAGATTTTAGTTTTTTTATCGCATTGGCAACCTCATCATTAGTTTCCAAAGCGAAACCGACAAGAAGTTGGTGAGATTTGATAGTTCCCAGTGATGCTAAAATATCTTTTGTTTTTTCTAATTCTAAGGATAACGTTGTGGAAACCTTTTTTATTTTAGAAGTAGCTTGATGAGTTGGTTTGTAATCGGCTACAGCAGCCGATAATATTGCCGCATTTACAGATTTAAAATAGGAATGTACTTGAGTATACATATCTTCGGCACTCACAACCGGAATGGTTTTGATACGAGAATGGTCAGTTTTAAAATGTGTAGGACCTGTAATATAAATCACCTCTGCGCCTAGTTGTGCGGCATGATTGGCAATTTCGAAACCCATACGTCCGCTGGAATGATTTCCAATAAAACGTACGGGATCAATGGCTTCATAGGTGGGACCTGCTGTGACTAGTATGGTTTTCCCATACATAGGCATGGATTGTAACATATGAGACTCTATTTGGCTTACAATTGCTTCTGGTTCTGCCATTCTTCCTTCGCCTACCAACCCACTAGCCAATTCACCAGAAGTTGCTGGAATCATGATATTTCCAAAAGATTGAAGGGTATCTAAAGATGTTTTTGTAGAGGGATGTTTGTACATGTCCAAATCCATAGCAGGTGCAAAATAGACAGGGCATTTGGCAGAAAGATAGGTTGCTATTAGAAAATTATCACTGCTTCCAGCTGCCATTTTGGACAGGGTATTTGCAGTGACTGGTGCAACCAAAAATAAATCGGCCCATAACCCCAAATCAACGTGGTTATTCCAAACGGCATTGTCATCGGTTTCTTCTGTAAACGATGATATGACGGGATTTTTAGATAGAGTTGAAAGGGTAAGTGGAGTGATAAACTCTTTCGCAGCTGGCGTCATTATGACTTTGACCTCTGCACCAGCTTTGACAAATAATCTAACAAGGGATGCTGTTTTGTACGCAGCAATACCGGCAGTAATTCCTAAAAGAATATGTTTACTGCGTAAAATAGACATTTTTATTTTTCTTCTGAATCGTCTTCTACACTGCGGTAGTAGATTTTCTCATTTAACCATTCTTGAACGGCTAAAGCATGTGGTTTTGGAAGGCGCTCATAAAACTTAGAAACTTCAATTTGTTCTTTGTTTTCAAACACTTCCTCTAAGCTATCGTTGAACGTTGCGAATTCTTCAAGCTTGTCAATCAATTCTCTTCTGATATCAGTATTGATTTGCTCAGCTCTACGAGAAATTACCGAAATCGCTTCGTAGATGTTTTGTGTGGGGGCATCTACTTTGTTTCGATCGTATGTTTCTGTATTAACAGGTGCGTTTACTTTTTTTAAGTCCATAATGAATATTAACCTTTAGTCGTTGTTGAATTAGTTTGTATTGATTTTAAGTCTTGATACATTTTTTGAATGCCCTCGTTATTTTGGGTTTCCGGAAATACGTACAATAGGGAGTTGTAAAAAGTTAATGCTTTTTCAACACGCTCCTCTTTTTTCCATTCCACACTATTCATAGCCAGCTTGTAGGCGGAATCAAATTTATAATACATGGCTTGCTCTTTAAAGGAGGAACCAGGGAATTCAATGAGGAAATTGTCTAAGGCTGTAATTGCGGAATTATAATCTCTGTGAAATGGTCCTGTTAGGTTGTACTGCAGGGCGATATTAAATGCTTTTTTTTCTAATTTATAATCTAACTCTCTCACAAGTGTACTCGCTTGTTCCAAATATTCAGATAAAGGATAGGTATTGATGAACAATTGAAGTTTGTCAATTGCATCTACTGTTTCAATTTGGTCTTTAGAAAAAAGTGGGGAAAGTTTGTAATAACTCTTGGCGGCTAAAAAAGCCATTTCCTGTACTTTTTCACTTTTTGGATAGGCACTTACAAAGCGCTCCATCTGATAATTAGCTGTATAATAGTCTTTGGTTTCGTAGTATGTTTTGCAATACATATACATTAACTTCTCTGCTTGAGGTTTCCCTCGGTATTTTGGTACAATTTGCACAAATATGCGATTTGCTTTGGCAAACTTTCCTTCTTCATAAAGCTCACTACCTAATTTGAACTTAGCAGCAATGTCTTCATTTTTCAAAACTCTCTGGTACTCGCTACAAGAGTTTAATGAAAAAGCAATGATTAAGATGTATATAAAATTCTTCATAAATATTTTAAGAATGAGGGCAAAATTACGGATTTATAACGGATTTAAAAAACTATTATTTTAGCTAAATTAATGGGTTTGATTTTTCAAACTAAAGGTTTAAGTAATATTTAACTAAAAAGCAGATATAAAACCTGCAATTTTTGATTGTAAGGCTTGCGTTGCAGGGACCAATGGCAAACGCACTGTGTCCTCACAAAACCCTTTTGCTTTCAATACAGCTTTGATTCCGGCAGGGTTATTTTCTTCAAAAATAAGATTAATTATGGGCATCAAACGCGTTTCTAACTTACGAGAATCTTCTTTATTACCCTCTAATCCCCACTGAATCATTTGAGAAAATTCTTTTGGAAAGGCCTGACCAATAACTGAAATAACTCCAGATCCACCCGCCAAGGTAACTCCTAACACTAAATCATCATCTCCTGAGATCACTAAAAAGTCAGCGGGTTTATTTTTAATGAGTTCAAAATATTGATCCATATTATTCCCAGCTTCTTTCACTGCTACTATGGACTCAAAGTCATTGGCAAGTCGCAAAACTGTAGAAGCTTCCATATTTTTAGCGGTCCGACCAGGAACATTATATAAAATTATGGGAATCGAAGAGGCTTCTGCAATCGCTTTAAAATGATGATAAAATCCTTCTTGAGTGGGTTTGCTGTAGTATGGTGCCACCGATAAAACAGCAGCAAAAGGCGAAAAATCTGTGGACTGTAATTCCTCAACGACCGCCGCTGTGTTGTTACCGCCAATTCCGATTACCAAAGGCACACGTCCTTTGTTGGCGTCAATAATTGTAGCAGATATTTCTTTCTTTTCTTTGGCTGTAATGGTTGCACTTTCTCCAGTGGTTCCACTTATAACTAAATAATCAATTCCGTTAGAAATATTAAACTCTACAACTGCTGCTAGTGCTTGGTGATCTACGCTTAAATCTGACTTAAATGGAGTGATAAGGGCAACTCCAGTCCCAATTAATTCATTCATTTTTATAACCTGTTAAGTTGGGTTAAATATTTAATTAATTCTATTTTAAAAACTTCTGTGTTTGAAGGTTCAATATCGATTGTTAAATCGTGTAATCGTGAATCTTCGTTAGTAATCCCAATTTTAAAATTTGCTTTTGATCTTGCTGTGACTAAATTAAGTTCTAATTTATTGGGTTTATAATAACTAATCAAAAGGTCAAATGGCTGATCGACAAATTCTTCAATTTCATAACTTTTAGGGCGACCTAACCAATCAAAATCATTACTGCTAAAAAAAGAATCCCAGCTATTTGGTTTGTTTTTTTCTAAATCAACTTTCGCTATAAAACGAATTCTATTGTCATTTAACCCTAACTCTTTAGTGAGATTTGTGAAAAAATCATAGTCATAATAAGAATTGTAGTCAAAAATAACTCCAATAGAATTGACTTTACCACTTTTAAAATTCCTAATTCGAGATTTAAGAATCAAAGTAATATTTTTTTGAAGCGATAGCGTTCGAAATTGTTTAAAAAACATTTACCTTTATTGTCAACTACAAATGTAATATAAATGATGTATAAATGCGTTCAAATTATTGGGTTTCTTTCCTTGTTTGTATCTTGTAATCACTCAAAAAAATTAGTAAATACAAAAGGAGATAACATTTCTATATCAAAAGATTTGTCGTCCAACAAAGCAATTGAAGCTGTTGTTGAGCCTTATAAAACCAATTTAGATAAATCCATGAACGAAGTGTTGAGTTATTCTGTTGACACTTATTCCAAAAGAGATGGCGATTATAATACCGCGATTGGAAATCTAATGGCCGATGCTGTTTTTGAACTATCAAACCCGATTTTCAAAAACCGTACGGGGAATGAACTAGATATTGTATTGCTAAATCATGGTGGGATTCGATCCATTTTACCCAAGGGTGATGTAACTACAAAATCTGCTTACAGTTTGATGCCATTTGAAAATAGTGTGGTAGTGGTCCCCCTCAAAGGATCTGTCATCAAGGAAATGACGACTTATTTGAAGGCGTTTAAAAAAGCCCATCCCATTTCTGGACTTGAATTGGTTTTAAATAGAGATAATAGTTATCAAAAAATTTTAATTGGCGGCAAGCCTGTGGATCCTGAAAAAACCTATTATGTAGCTACCAATGATTATTTATATAACGGAGGAGATCGCATGTATTTTTTAAAGAAAAGTGATACTCTCTACGATCTGAATTACAAAATCAGAAATGTCTTAATCGATTATTTTACAAAATACGACACTCTCAATCCAAAAAAAGACCAACGATTTATAAAGCTTACTAACTAACATAGATGTAACGAGCATGTTATAAATAGGAACGCCTAAGGGAATGATCTATTGCGAATACATGTGACCGTCAAAAAACAAATAACCATAGACACATGAAACGTAGAAATTTTATTCAAAAAACGGCCGCTTCCACAGCATTTATTTCCTTAAATGGATTGGGGTTGGCATCTTGTTCATCATCGCAAGTAACCAAAATCACCATTCTTCATACCAATGATGTGCACAGTCATATCGAAGCTTTTGGACCAAATGATGGACGAAATGCAAACAAAGGAGGGGTTGCAAGAAGAGCGACTCTTGTAGAAAACTTAAGAATCGAAAACCCAAATACGTTACTTTTGGATGCTGGCGATATTTTTCAGGGGACCCCCTATTTTAACTTTTATGGAGGTGAACTTGAATTCAAATTAATGAGCCTATTAAAATACGATGTTGCAACTATCGGAAACCATGATTTTGACAATGGAATTAACGGACTTTATGCGCAGCTTCCACATGCGAAATTTGACTTTATTTCTGCGAATTACGATTTCTCAAATACCGTGATGGATACGCATGTTAAGCCTTACAAAATATTCGTAAAAGACGGAATTAAAATTGGAGTTTTTGGATTGGGAATTGAACTTCAAGGATTGGTCAACAAAGAAGCTTACAAAGAAACGGCTTATTTAGACCCTATTGAAATTGCTCAAGATATGAGTCGTATTTTAAAAACTGAGGAAGGCTGTGATTTAATCATTTGTCTCTCGCATTTAGGATATGAATATAAGAAATCTCCCTCAAAAATTTCTGATATAAAATTAGCTAAAGCGACCCAAGACATCGATTTGATTATCGGAGGTCATACTCATACTTTTTTAGACAAACCTACTGTAGAAACCAATGCGGTTGGAAAATCGGTACTTGTAAATCAGGTGGGTTGCTATGGTCTTTATTTGGGTAAAATAGATTTTTATTTTGATGCTAAAACGCTTAAAGCGAGTATGAGTGATACCTTAACGGTATAGATGTATCTCTAACAATATTTAAAGGATGATTTTGCAACTTTGTTATACTAATAATGTTATATTTTAAAGTAAATGATAAAAAAAAACGCACTAAGAACCTTGTGGTACTCCCTGTCTTCAAATCAACGTTTTTTAATTAGAAAACTATACTATTTTCCTGTTGATTTTTACGATCGACTGACTGGAAACTACCACAAATACGTACCCCCTAGAGGCTATATTTACACAGGATCTCCTGCTAATTATGAAGACTATATCGATCAGGGAAAACATCAATTAGGATTATTGAAATCCGAAATTGATCTCAAACCAAACGATTGCGTTTTGGATGTTGGTTCTGGAATAGGTAGGACGGCAATTGCTTTGACTACTTATCTGGATACATCCGCAAGATATGAAGGGTTTGATGTGGTTGAGCTTGGAGTTGAATGGTGTGATTCAAAAATTAAAAAAGATTTTCCCAACTTCAATTTCAAATACATTCCTTTGTTTAATGATTTATATAACAATGCTAATTTAAAAGCGAAAGAATTTATATTTCCATACGAGAAAAACTATTTTGATAAGATTTTTTCATTTTCAGTTTTCACTCATATGCAGATTGATGAAATACAAAAATATTTTTCTGAAATTCAGAAAGTTCTCAAACCAAACGGCATTGCTTTTTCTACATTTTTTCTATATGATGACACAACAGAAAATCAAACCCAAATTAACAAAGAATTTACTTTTTCTAAAAAAAAGGATGGCTACAGCTTGATGAGTGATAAAGTGAAATCTGCAAACATTGCTATTCACAAAGATAAATTAAAGACAATGTTAGAATTCGAAAATTTAACTCTGGTCAAAATAATTGACGGTTTTTGGAAAGGAAACCAAGAAAACAAAATTGAATACCAAGATATTGTAATTTTTAAAAAAAAGAGCTAATCCCTTAACATAGCCACCTACTTCCTTAGAGAATAATGGTATCTTTGCCAAAATTATCTTTTTATGTCTTTTTTAAGTGAAATTGAACGCCGCCGTACTTTTGGGATAGTCTCGCATCCCGATGCAGGTAAAACTACACTAACTGAAAAACTACTCCTTTTTGGAGGTGCGATTCAAGAAGCGGGTGCTGTTAAGAGCAACAAAATTAAAAAAGGTGCAACGAGTGATTTTATGGAAATTGAACGTCAACGTGGAATTTCGGTAGCGACTTCTGTTTTGGCGTTTGAATATAATGGCATCAAAATTAATATTTTGGATACGCCTGGTCACAAGGATTTTGCAGAAGATACCTTTAGAACTCTCACGGCTGTGGACAGTGTAATTGTGGTGATTGATGTCGCAAAAGGAGTTGAAGAACAGACTGAAAAATTGGTGAAAGTCTGTCGCATGCGTAACATTCCAATCATTGTTTTTATCAACAAAATGGATCGAGAAGGAAAAGATGCATTTGACTTACTAGATGAAATCGAACAAAAACTAAACCTTAAAGTAGCGCCTCTTAGTTTCCCGATTGGAATGGGGTATGACTTTAAAGGTATTTATAATCTTTGGGAAAAGAATATCAATTTATTTACGGGCGACAGCAAACGGGATATTGAAGAAACCATTAAAATTTCTGACATTTCTGATCCGGCTCTAAATACGATTGTAGGGGATGCCGCTGCAGAAACCCTAAGAGAAGAACTGGAATTAGTAGAAGGTATTTATCCTGACTTTAATAAAGAAGATTATTTGAACGGCGATTTACAACCGGTATTTTTTGGATCAGCCTTGAATAATTTTGGAGTTCGTGAGTTGTTGGATTGTTTTGTATCCATCGCCCCACAACCCCGTTCAAAACACAGTGAAGAACGGTTGGTAGATCCTAAAGAGAAAAAGTTTTCGGGATTTGTGTTTAAAATCCATGCTAATATGGATCCTAACCACCGAGACCGCTTAGCTTTTATTAAAATTGTTTCTGGAGAATTTAAACGCAATACCCCCTACCTTCACGTACGACATAATAAAAAATTAAAATTTTCAAGTCCCAATGCCTTTTTTGCAGAAAAGAAAGAGATTGTAGAGATTTCGTATCCAGGTGATATTGTAGGCTTGCACGATACCGGTAATTTCAAAATTGGAGATACACTCACAGAAGGCGAACTTTTAAACTACAAAGGGGTTCCAAGCTTTTCGCCTGAACATTTCCGTTACATCAATAATGCCGATCCATTAAAGTCTAAACAGTTGTATAAAGGGATTGACCAATTGATGGACGAAGGAGTTGCGCAGCTCTTTACCTTAGACTTGAATGGTCGAAAGGTGATAGGAACTGTGGGGGCGCTGCAGTACGAAGTGATTCAGTACCGTTTGGAGCATGAATATGGGGCAAAATGCAGTTATGAAAACCTCAATGTACACAAAGCATGTTGGATTGAACCTGAAAGTGTGAACCATCCAGAATTTATAGAATTTAAACGCGTGAAACAACGTTTTTTAGCGACTGACAAGCATGGGCAATTGGTGTTCTTTGCAGATTCTATCTTTTCATTACAGATGACAGAACAAAAATATCCGTCCATCAAATTCCATATGACGTCTGAGTTTTAATTTCTTTATGTTTAATAATTATTTTATATATTTGGGTAAACCCCCAAATATATAAAATTATGAGCTACAATTCAAGTCCCCGATTTCTCAGCATCTCATTAATAATAGGATTCTCCTTATTAGGCTTTTTTATCTTTAAAGGCCTCAAAACATTCAGTGATAAAGACCGCGTCGTGAAAGTTAAAGGACTCGCAGAAATGGAGATAACCGCTATTTCTGCTCAAATCAACTTGAGTTTTGCCTTCTCTGGAGACAATTTACAAAAAATTATTCGTGATACTGAAAACAAAAAAGTACGCATTATTAATTATTTGAAATCGAAAGGATTTGAAGAAACAAACATTAAAGTCAGTAGTCCTGAAATCACAGATAGAGAAAAATATTATGAAGATCAATGGATAAATGGAAAAACTGTGAGCGTCAAAATAAACCGATACTCTAATGAATTGTCTTTAACGATCCAATCAGAAGATGTAGAAACAGTAGAAAAGAAAGCGAATCAATTAAAATCCGATCTTATTAAAGAAGGCTTAACATCGAGAATTTATACTCATTATGCCTTCCCAGAATTGAATTCAGTGAAACCAAAATTAATTGCTGAGAGTACCAAAAATGCACGAATTGCAGGAGAACAGTTTGCCAATGATTCTGAGGCAACCTTAGGGAAAATAAAAACGGCCTCACAAGGACAAATTTCTATTGCAGGATCATACGATTCTCCAGCTCCTTATATTCAAAAAGCAAGAGTTGTTAGTACAATTGTATTTTTCTTGGATCAAACTAATTTTAAAAATGACCTCTTAAATAATTTTATGTAAAAAAAAATCTCACTTTTCAGTGAGATTTTTTTTTGTATAATAATAACTAAGCTTGTCCAGTTGGTCCAAAATTAAGCGGGACTGGAGGTTGCTCATAATCTTTAATTTCGCCATGAGCTTGCTCAAACCGTTTTACATTTTCATGTAAGGCTTTTGCAAGACGCTTTGCATGTTGTGGTGTCAGTATGATACGTGACTTCACTTTGCTTTTTGGCGTCCCAGGCATGATGCTCACAAAATCGACTACAAATTCAGAAACAGAGTGATTGATAATCGCTAGGTTTGAATAGGTACCTTCCGCTACTGCATCATCTAACTCAATATTAATCTGTCCTTTTTTCGAAGTGTCTTTTGGAGTGTTCATAGGGCTTAATTAAAGTTTAATTCTTCATTTTTTTCTGTCAATTCTTCGAATTCTTCACTAGAACCAACAATGATATTTTCATAAGCTCTCAATCCTGTACCTGCTGGAATTCTGTGTCCTACAATTACATTTTCTTTTAAGCCTTCTAAAGTATCTACTTTACCATTCACAGCTGCCTCGTTAAGAACTTTCGTTGTTTCTTGGAACGATGCCGCAGAAATAAACGATTTGGTCTGTAAAGAAGCTCTTGTGATTCCTTGTAAGATTGGAGTTGCGGTTGCTGGACTTGCGTCTCTGGCAACAACGACTGCCTTATCTTCACGTTTCAGTAAAGAATTTTCGTCTCTTAGGACACGGGCTGTAATGATTTGACCTTCCTTAAGGTTTTCAGAATCACCGGCGTTTTCGATAACTTTCTTTCCAAAAATTTCATCATTTTCAGTAATAAAATCTGAAGTATGAACTAATTGATCTTCTAAGAAAATTGTATCTCCCGAATCATTGATTCTTACCTTACGCATCATTTGTCTTACAACTACTTCGAAATGTTTATCATTGATTTTCACCCCTTGTAATCGGTAAACTTCTTGAACTTCATTAACTAAGTATTGTTGAACAGCTGAGGGACCTTTGATATTTAGAATATCATTAGGAGTAATTGAACCATCAGAAAGAGGCATCCCTGCTTTTACAAAATCGTTCTCTTGAACTAAGATTTGATTTGATAATTTAACAAGATATTTTTTAATATCCCCTAATTTAGATTCAATGATGATCTCACGATTACCTCTTTTTATTTTACCAAAAGAAACAACACCATCAATTTCACTTACTACTGCAGGATTTGAAGGGTTACGTGCTTCGAAAAGCTCTGTCACACGAGGAAGACCTCCTGTAATATCCCCTGCTTTTGCAGACTTACGTGGTATTTTTACTAAAATTTTACCTAAACTAATCTTTTCACCATCATCAACCATAATGTGGGCTCCTAATGGTAAGTTATAAGATCTTATTAGGTTTCCTTTGGCATCTTCTACGAGTAAGGTTGGGATTAATTTTTTGTTTCTAGATTCAGAAATAACTTTTTCTTGGAATCCTGTTTGCTCATCAATTTCAACCTGATAGGTAACGCCTTGCTCAATGTTTTCATAACGTACTTTCCCTGAAAATTCAGAAATAATAACTCCGTTATATGGATCCCATTGACACACAACTGTATCCTTTTTAATCTTATCACCACTTTTAACAAAAATTGACGAACCGTAAGGAATGTTGTTTGTACTTAAAACAATCCCCGTTTTCTTGTCAACTAACTTTATTTCAGAGGTTCTTGAGATTACAATATCAATTTCATTGCCTTCGCTATCTTTTCCTTTTACGGTTTTAAGATCATCGATTTCTGCAATTCCATCAAATTTGACGATTAATTTATTTTCTTCAGAAATGTTACCTGCAATACCTCCAACGTGGAACGTACGCAAAGTTAACTGTGTTCCTGGTTCTCCAATAGATTGTGCTGCCACAACTCCTACTGCTTCACCTCGTTGTACCATTTTTCCAGTTGCTAGGTTACGTCCGTAACACTTCGCACAAATTCCTGTTTTGGCTTCACATGTTAATGGAGAACGAACATCTATAGCTTCAAGTGGAGATTGTTGTATTTTCTTCGCTTCTGCTTCATAAATATGATCTCCTGCCGCTACTAGAAGTTCTTCTGTAAGTGGGTTATATACATCATTTAATGACGTACGTCCAACGATTCTTTGTTCAAGAGATTCAACTACTTCTTCATTTTTCTTTAAAGCTTTTACCGCAATACCTCTTAATGTACCACAATCAACAGAATTAACGATAACATCCTGAGATACATCTACCAAACGACGTGTCAAGTAACCAGCATCTGCTGTTTTTAATGCTGTATCGGCAAGACCTTTACGAGCTCCGTGAGTAGAAATAAAGTATTCAAGAATAGACAGTCCTTCCTTAAAGTTAGAAAGAATTGGATTTTCAATAATTTCACCACCACCTGCATTGGATTTTTTCGGCTTTGCCATCAAACCACGCATACCAGTTAACTGACGAATTTGTTCTTTAGATCCCCTTGCTCCAGAATCAAGCATCATATATACAGAGTTAAACCCTTGTTGGTCTTCTCTAATACGCTTCATAGATAATTCTGTCAACTCAGCATTGGTAGAAGTCCAAATATCAATAACCTGGTTATAACGTTCATTATTAGTTATAAGTCCCATATTATAGTTGGCCATAATACCGTCTACTTGCTTGTTTGCAGCAGCAATCATGGTATGTTTTTCGGGCGGGATAATAATATCTCCCAAACTGAATGACAATCCACCTTTAAAGGCAAAATTATATCCTAAAGATTTAATTTCATCAAGGAATGCCGCTGTTTCAGGAACAGACGTTGCTTTTAGAATGCCATGGATAATATCTCTTAAAGATTTCTTTGTTAGAACTTCATTAATATATCCTGCAGCAGCGGGTACTTTTTCATTGAAAAGCACACGACCTGTGGTTGTTTCAATAATTTGAGTTGTTAATTCTCCTTCTTGATTAAAATCAACCGTTCTAACACGTATTTGTGCGTTCAAATCAACACGTTTTTCATTGTAAGCAATGATCACTTCTTCTGGAGAATAGAACGTTAAGCCTTGACCTAACACAGGTACTTCAGCTGTTGATAAACGTAACTTAGTCATATAATATAAGCCCAATACCATATCCTGTGAAGGAACGGTTACTGGAGATCCATTTGCTGGATTCAAAATATTATGTGAGGCCAACATTAAAAGTTGTGCTTCTAATATCGCTTCTGGTCCAAGTGGTAAATGCACTGCCATTTGATCTCCATCAAAATCGGCATTAAAGGCCGTACATACTAATGGGTGTAATTGGATGGCTTTTCCTTCAATCAGTTTTGGTTGAAATGCTTGGATCCCTAAACGGTGTAAAGTAGGCGCTCGGTTTAGTAATACTGGATGTCCTTTTAAAACATTTTCCAATATATCCCACACTACAGGCTCTCTTTTGTCTATGATTTTCTTTGCAGATTTAACCGTTTTAACAATTCCTCTTTCAATTAATTTTCTAATTACAAAAGGTTTGTATAGCTCAGCTGCCATATTTTTTGGCAATCCACATTCAAATAATTTTAATTCTGGTCCTACAACAATTACAGAACGTGCAGAGTAATCAACACGTTTTCCAAGTAAATTTTGACGGAAACGACCTTGCTTTCCTTTCAATGAATCAGAAAGTGATTTTAAAGGACGGTTTGAATCTGTTTTGACAGCAGATGATTTACGCGTGTTGTCAAACAATGAATCTACCGATTCTTGAAGCATACGTTTTTCATTACGTAAAATAACTTCAGGTGCTTTGATTTCAACCAATCGTTTCAAACGGTTGTTACGAATGATGACACGACGGTATAAGTCATTCAAATCAGACGTCGCAAAACGACCTCCATCTAAAGGAACTAACGGACGTAATTCTGGTGGAATTACTGGGATAGCTTTCATAATCATCCACTCCGGTTTGTTCTCGCGATTTAAGTTCGATTCTCTCAAAGATTCTACAACTTGCAAACGCTTTAATGCTTCTGTTTTACGTTGTTTAGAAGTCTCAGTATTTGCTTTATGACGCAATTCAAAAGACAACGTATCAAGATCAATTCTTGATAAAAGGTCAATTAGACATTCAGCTCCCATTTTGGCAATAAATTTGTTTGGATCTGTATCGTCTAAGTATTGATTTTCTTGCGGTTGAACTTCTAAAATATTCAAATACTCTTCTTCTGTAAGGAAGTCCATTTTTTTAACGGGCTCACCTTCAGCATTGACGGCATTACCTGGCTGAATTACGACATAACGTTCGTAATAAATGATCATATCTAATTGCTTAGATGGTAATCCAAGTAAGTACCCTATTTTGTTTGGTAAAGAACGGAAATACCAAATGTGTGCTACGGGCACAACAAGATTGATATGTCCCACACGGTCTCTACGGACTTTCTTTTCGGTAACTTCTACACCACATCGATCACAAATAATTCCTTTATAACGGATACGTTTGTATTTTCCACAAGCACATTCGTAGTCCTTTACAGGGCCAAAAATACGCTCACAAAATAGACCGTCACGTTCAGGTTTGTGAGTTCTGTAGTTAATTGTTTCTGGTTTAAGAACTTCACCGCGAGACGCTCCTAAGATCGACTCTGGAGAGGCTAAACCAATTGAGATTTTATTAAATCTCTGTACTGTAATATTATCTTGCTTTTTTGCCATAATATATGGATATGATAATGAATTAAATTCTATTATTCTTCTAATCTTATGTCTAATCCTAAACCTTTCAATTCGTGCATTAGTACGTTGAATGATTCTGGTAATCCCGGTTCCGGCATTGGTTCTCCTTTAACGATCGCTTCGTATGTTTTGGCACGGCCAATAACATCATCCGACTTCACGGTAAGGATTTCTCTAAGGGTACTAGAGGCTCCATAAGCTTCCAATGCCCAAACTTCCATTTCTCCAAAACGCTGACCACCAAATTGTGCTTTACCACCTAATGGTTGTTGTGTGATAAGAGAGTATGGCCCAATCGAACGTGCGTGCATCTTATCGTCAACCATATGTCCTAACTTTAACATATAGATAACTCCGACGGTCGCGGGTTGATCAAAACGATCACCTGTTCCACCATCATATAAGTATGTATGACCAAATCTTGGAATTCCTGCTTCATCGGTTAGCTCGTTAATTTGGTCGAGAGTCGCTCCATCAAAAATTGGAGTGGCATAGGTTCTTCCTAAATCTTGTCCAGCCCATCCTAAAACAGTCTCATAAATTTGACCAATGTTCATACGCGATGGTACACCAAGTGGGTTTAGTACGATATCTACAGGTGTTCCATCTTCTAGGAATGGCATATCTTCTTGACGTACAATACGTGCAACAATACCTTTATTTCCATGACGTCCCGCCATTTTATCACCTACTTTAAGTTTACGTTTTTTAGCAATATAAACCTTCGCAAGTTTGATGATACCTGCTGGAAGCTCATCTCCGACAGAAATTGTAAACTTTTCACGTCTTAAACTACCTTGAAGGTCGTTTTCTTTAATTTTATAGTTGTGAATCAATTCAGATACTAACTTGTTGTTAGCTGCATCAGTAGTCCATTTACCAGAAACTAAGTGTGCATAATCATCCACAGCATTTAACATCTTAAGAGTAAATTTCTTTCCTTTAGGGAATACATCTTCACCCAAATCGTTCGAAATTCCTTGAGCTGTTTTCCCTCCAACAATAGCAAAGAGTTTCTCAACTAAAACGGACTTTAATTCCTCAAACTTAAGATCATATTGGTCTTCTAGTTTTGAAATATCTTCTTTATCCTGTGCACGTTTACGTTTGTCTTTAACAGCTCTTGAGAATAATTTTTTCTCAATAACTACTCCATGAAGTGAAGGGGAAGCTTTAAGTGATGCATCTTTTACATCGCCTGCTTTATCTCCAAAAATTGCTCTTAGTAATTTTTCTTCTGGTGTAGGATCAGATTCACCTTTAGGAGTAATTTTTCCAATAAGAATATCTCCTGGTTTTATTTCAGCTCCAATACGAATCATTCCGTTTTCATCAAGGTCTTTAGTAGCCTCTTCAGAAACGTTAGGAATATCGTTTGTAAGTTCTTCATTTCCAAGTTTTGTATCTCTTACTTCAAGAGAATACTCGTCAATATGAATTGATGTAAACACATCATTTCTAACTACTTTTTCAGAAATTACAATTGCATCCTCAAAGTTGTACCCTTTCCAAGGCATAAAAGCAACCTTCATATTTCTACCAAGTGCAAGCTCCCCGTTTTGAGTCGCATAGCCTTCAGTTAATACCTGTCCTTTTTTAACTTTATCGCCTTTTTGTACTATGGCTTTAAGGTTAACAGACGTACCTTGGTTGGTTTTTCTAAACTTAGTTAATGGATATGTAACTATATTTGAATCAAAGCTAACCAATGCTTCTTCATCTGTTCTGTCATATTTGATCGTGATTTTGTTCGCATCTACATATTTAACTACTCCAGATCCTGCTGCATTAACCAAAACTCGCGAATCAGAAGCGACTTGGCGTTCCAATCCGGTTCCAACAATAGGAGCTTGGGGTCTTAATAATGGTACAGCTTGACGCATCATGTTTGATCCCATCAATGCACGGTTGGCATCATCATGTTCCAAGAAAGGGATTAATGAAGCTGAGATTGACGAAATCTGATTTGGTGCAACATCTGTATAATTTACCTGAGATGGATCAATTACTGGGAAATCACCTTCTTGACGTGCAATTACTTTTTCTGAAGTAATTTTACCATGTTCATCAACAGGAATACTTGCTTGCGCAATCATTTGATCTTCCTCTTCTTCAGCACTTAGGTAAATAGGTGACCCTTTGATATCTACAACTGCGTTATCAACTTTTCTGTAAGGGGTTTCAATGAATCCCATTGAATTCACTTTAGCAAACACAGAAAGAGAAGAAATCAAACCAATGTTTGGTCCTTCAGGTGTTTCAATTGGACATAAACGTCCATAGTGTGTATAGTGTACATCTCGAACTTCGAAACCTGCACGTTCTCTTGATAAACCACCGGGCCCTAATGCAGACAAACGACGCTTGTGCGTAATTTCGGCAAGTGGGTTGGTTTGATCCATAAATTGAGACAACTGGTTGGTTCCAAAAAAGGAGTTGATGACTGACGATAATGTTTTCGCATTAATCAAGTCAATCGGAGTAAATACTTCATTGTCACGTACATTCATACGCTCACGAATGGTTCTTGCCATACGCGCTAAACCAACACCAAACTGAGACGATAATTGCTCACCAACCGTTCGAACACGACGGTTCGACAAGTGATCAATATCATCAATTTCAGCTTTAGAATTGATCAACTCAATCAAATATTTGATAATGGTAATGATATCTTCTTTGGTAAGTACTTGCTTATCCATTCCAATATCTAAACCTAATTTTTTATTCATTCTATAACGACCTACTTCACCTAAGTTGTAACGTTGGTCACTAAAGAATAATTTATCTATTATACCACGTGCCGTTTCTTCATCAGGTGGCTCAGCATTACGTAGTTGTCTATATATATGTTCCACCGCTTCTTTTTCAGAGTTGGTTGGATCTTTTTGAAGGGTATTATGGATAATAGCATAATCTCCTTGTTGTGCACTTTCTTTATGGAGAAGAACTGTTTTTGCAGCGGTTTCTAAAATTTCTTCAATATTATCTTTATCAAGAATGGTATCACGATCAAGTATGATTTCATTTCTTTCAATAGAAACAACTTCACCTGTATCTTCGTCTACGAAGTCTTCATGCCAAGTGTTTAATACACGGGCAGCAAGCTTACGTCCTTGAACTTTTTTCAGCCCTGATTTTGAAACTTTGATTTCTTCTGCAAGGTCAAAAATTTCAAGAATGTCTTTATCTCTTTCGAAGCCTATTGCTCTGAAGAGTGTTGTAACAGGTAATTTTTTCTTTCTGTCAATATAAGCGTACATAACGCTGTTAATATCGGTAGCGAATTCAATCCAAGATCCTTTAAAAGGAATAACTCTGGCTGAATATAATTTTGTACCGTTAGCGTGAAAAGATTGGCCAAAGAAAACACCTGGTGATCGGTGTAGTTGTGACACTACAACACGTTCTGCACCATTAATACAAAAAGTACCACTCGGCGTCATGTATGGGATTGTACCAAGGTAAACGTCTTGAATAATAGTTTCAAAATCTTCGTGTTCAGGATCTGTACAGAATAATTTTAAACGTGCTTTTAAAGGCACACTATATGTAAGACCTCTTTCGATACATTCTTCTAATGAGTATCTTGGTGGGTCGATGAAATAATCCAAAAATTCTAATACAAATTGGTTACGTGTATCAGTGATTGGAAAATTTTCCATGAAGGTATTGTACAGACCTTCATCTCCTCTTTCTTCTGATTTAGTCTCTAACTGGAAAAAATCCTGGAAGGATTTTATCTGAATATCCAGAAAATCCGGATATTCGGTTCTATTTTTAATAGACGAGAAATTTAATCTTTCAGCTTTTTTTGCTAACATCGATGGACGAATTATTGATTAAAAAAATAATTATTTATGAGTGTATAATATTTATACACAAAAGGGTTTAGGTCATAGAGGGTATCCTCTAGGACCTAAACCAATGTATGGATTTAAGTGGTAAGCTTACTTAAGCTCAACCTCTGCTCCAGCTTCTTCTAAAGAAGTTTTTAAGCCTTCAGCTTCATCTTTAGAGACACCTTCTTTGATAGCGCTTGGTGCGTCATCAACTAATCCTTTAGCTTCTTTTAAACCTAAACCAGTTAATTCTTTAACTAATTTAACGACTGCTAATTTAGATCCACCTGCGGCTTTAAGAATTACATCGAATTCTGTTTGCGCCTCAGCAGCATCTCCACCACCAGCTGGTCCAGCAGCGACTGCTACAGCTGCGGCTGCAGGTTCGATACCGTACTCATCTTTTAAAATTGTTGCTAGTTCGTTAACTTCTTTAACTGTTAAGTTTACTAATTGTTCTGCGAAATCTTTTAAATCTGCCATTTTTCTATCGTTTTAATAATTTTTTAATTTAATATATATTTGTAAAAAGTGCGTACACATTTATGTTATCCCTCTTTCTGAGATAACGTTTTTAGGATACCTGAAAGTTTTCCACCACTCGACTGAAGTGCTGAAACAACATTTTTAGCAGGCGATTGTAATAATCCAATGATGTCTCCAATAAGTTCTTCTTTCGACTTAATGTCAACTAACATATCCAATTGATCGTCACCAATGTAAACCGCTTGTTCGATAAAGGCTCCTTTAAGGAACGGCTTTTCCGATTTTTTTCTAAAAGCTTTGATTACTTTTGCTGGTGCGTTTCCAGTTTCAGAATACATCACTGAGGTATTACCTTTTAATGTGCTAGGTAAATCCCCGAAATCTTTATCTGAAGCTTCCATTGCTTTTTCAAGCAAGGTGTTCTTTACTACTGATAATTTAATGTTTGCTTTAAAGCAAGCACGTCTTAGGGCTGAAGTAGCTACTGCGTTTAAACCTGAAATATCTGTTAAATATAAATTTGAATTCTCAGCTAATTCTGTAGTCAACGCTTCGATTACTTTTGATTTTTCTTCTCTTGTCATAATAAAATTGTTTAACTACTAACTTTTGAATCTACAGAAATACTTGGGCTCATTGTGCTAGACATGAAAATGCTTTTCACATAGACACCTTTTGCAGATGTTGGTTTTAACTTCATAATTGTTGACAACAGCTCTTGAGCATTTTCTTGAATTTTATCTGCAGAAAAGGATGTTTTTCCTATGGCTGCATGTACAATTCCAGTCTTATCAACTTTGAAATCTATTTTTCCTGCTTTTACTTCTGTTACTGCTTTAGCAACATCCATTGTTACAGTTCCTGTCTTTGGGTTTGGCATTAAGCCTCGAGGTCCTAATACACGACCTAAGGGTCCTAATTTACCCATCACACTTGGCATTGTAATAATCACGTCAACGTCCGTCCAACCCCCTTTAATTTTCTCAAGGTATTCTTCTAAACCAACGTAATCTGCACCAGCATCTGTAGCTTCCTGAGCTTTATCAGGAGTTACTAGTGCAAGTACTTTCATATCCTTACCAGTTCCATGCGGAAGAGAAACTATTCCTCTTACCATTTGGTTAGCTTTTCGTGGATCTACTCCTAAACGAATTGCTAAATCAACAGATGCATCAAACTTTGTGTTTGTAATATCTTTTACTAAAACTGAAGCCTCTTGCAGGCTGTAGAGTTTACTCTTATCAATTTTAGCAACTGCTTCCTTTTGCTTTTTTGTTAATCTTGCCATTTCAAATAATTTTGATTAATTGGGTGCTTCACCACCTTTAACAGTTATACCCATTGATCTGGCTGTTCCTGCTACCATTTTCATAGCTGACCCAATCGTAAATGCATTTAAATCTACCATTTTGTCTTCAGCAATTGTTTTTACTTGATCCCAAGTTACTTTTGCTACTTTTTTTCTGTTTGGTTCGCCAGAACCTTTTTTTACTTTGGCCGCTTCTAATAATTGTACTGCAGCTGGAGGTGTTTTGATTACAAAGTCAAATGATTTGTCTTTATAAACAGAAATAACCACTGGTAAAACTTTACCAGGCTTATCTTGAGTTCTTGCATTAAATTGCTTACAGAACTCCATGATATTAACTCCAGCAGCACCTAAAGCGGGTCCGACCGGTGGCGACGGATTCGCTGCACCTCCCCTTACTTGTAGTTTGACTACTTTACCTAATTCTTTTGCCATTTTTTAATTTTAGTGTGACTCGTTATTATAAGTTGGAAGCTATAAACCCGAATCTTAATATTTGTGTAACAATTATTAAATTTTATCTACTTGCATATAGCTTAGCTCTAATGGTGTTTTTCTTCCAAAAATCTTCACCATCACTTCTAGCTTGCGTTTTTCTTCATTAATATTTTCAACAGTACCATCAAATCCGTTAAATGGACCATCGATTACTTTGACTGTTTCACCTTTCACGAAAGGAATAGCAACGTTTTGATCTGCCTCTAATGACAGTTCGTCAACTTTACCTAACATTCTATTTACCTCTGACTGACGTAAAGGCACTGGCTCCCCACCCTTTGTTTCACCTAAAAACCCAATCACATTTGTAATTGACTTTATAATGTGTGGAATTTCTCCACTAAGGTTGGCTTGTACCATTATGTATCCTGGAAAATAAACTTTTTCTTTTTGTACTTTTTTTCCTTTTCTAATTTGGATCACTTTTTCAGTAGGCACCAGTACTTGATCTACAAAGTCTTCAAGACCTAAACGCGAAATTTCATTTTCGATATAGGCTTTAATTTTGTTCTCTTGGCCACTTACTGCCCGAACCACATACCACTTTTTTTCTACTTTAGTCTGTTCTACTTTAGTCTCTTCCATCAGTAGTATTATTTGATCCAGTTAAAATATTCTTCAATAACACCTGCGAATACGGTATCCACACCCCATATAGCTAATGAAAATATAATTGAAAAAACCGCCACAAGTACTGTCAGACTTTGTGCTTCAGCCCATGTTGGCCAACTAACATTGTTTTTTAGTTCTCCAAATGATTCTTTTACATATTCTACTATACCAGCCATTATCTTATATTTTATTTTTTAATTTGAGTACGCTTACTATTCTCCAATTATCTAGCACGGGTTGAGAGACTCGAACTCCCGACACCTGGTTTTGGAGACCAGTGCTCTACCAACTGAGCTAAACCCGTAAATACAAGTTAAGGTATCTCGATAAATCGAGACACCTTTACAAGTATTAGTCTAATGATATTAGTCTAAAATCTCAGTTACCTGACCTGCACCTACAGTTCTACCACCTTCACGAATCGCGAAACGCAGTCCAACATGCATTGCTATTGTTTGAATTAAATCAACTTCAATAGTCAAGTTATCTCCTGGCATTACCATTTCTACTCCTGATGGCAAAGCAATGTTTCCTGTAACATCTGTTGTACGCACATAAAATTGTGGACGGTAGTTGTTGTGGAATGGAGTATGACGTCCACCTTCTTCTTTTTTAAGGATATAAACCTCAGCTTTAAATTTAGCATGTGGTGTTACTGAGCCAGGCTTAGTAATTACCATCCCTCTTGAAATTTGAGATTTTTCGATACCTCTTAATAAGATACCTGCATTATCTCCAGCTTCACCTCTATCTAATATTTGACGGAACATTTCAATTCCTGTAATTGTAGAGCTTAATTTTTCAGCTCCCATACCAATGATTTCAACTGGATCTCCAGTGTTTGCGATACCTGTTTCAATACGACCTGTAGCAACTGTACCACGACCTGTAATTGAGAACACATCTTCAATAGGCATTAAGAAATCTTTTTCAACATCACGAACAGGTAATTCGATCCATGCATCAACAGCTTCCATCAGCTCTAATACAGTATCAACCCACTTCTGTTCTCCGTTAAGAGCACCAAGTGCAGATCCTGATACAACAGGTCCATTATCACCATCGTAATCGTAGAAGTTTAATAAATCTCTTACTTCCATGTCAACAAGCTCTAAAAGCTCATCATCGTCGACCATGTCTACTTTATTTAAGAATACAACCATTCTTGGAATTCCTACCTGACGTCCTAAAAGGATGTGCTCACGTGTTTGTGGCATTGGACCATCTGTAGCAGCTACTACTAAAATAGCTCCATCCATTTGAGCTGCACCTGTAACCATGTTTTTTACGTAATCCGCGTGACCTGGACAGTCAACGTGAGCGTAATGACGATTGCTAGTTGCATATTCTACGTGAGAAGTATTAATTGTGATACCTCTTTCTTTTTCTTCAGGAGCATTATCAATCTGATCGAATGATCTTGCTTCAGAATAACCTGCATCAGCTAATACTTTAGTAATAGCAGCAGTTAAAGTTGTTTTACCGTGATCTACGTGTCCAATAGTACCAATGTTTAAGTGTGGTTTTGAACGATCGAAAGTTGCCTTTGCCATGTTTTAAAATTTATTCTATGTTATATTAATATTTACTTGTATTCGATTTATTTGATCAAAAAAAGAGCCAATGACGGGATTTGAACCCGTGGCCTCTTCCTTACCAAGGAAACGCTCTACCCCTGAGCTACACCGGCCAAAAAAATAGAGCGAGAGACCGGGTTCGAACCGGCGACATTCAGCTTGGAAGGCTGACGCTCTACCAACTGAGCTACTCTCGCAATTTAATTTTATCCATTCATTTAAATGTGGGGAGAGCAGGATTCGAACCTGCGAAGACGTAGTCAGCAGATTTACAGTCTGCCCTCGTTGGCCGCTTGAGTATCTCCCCTCAATCTAAATAATATTTCACTCTTTTAAAGAACTTGAGCCGATGGAGGGACTCGAACCCACGACCTGCTGATTACAAATCAGCTGCTCTAGCCAGCTGAGCTACATCGGCTTTTCTTCAGTACGATTAGGCACTAAAAAAGCCCGCTATTTCTAACGGACTGCAAATGTATATATATTTTTCTTGTTTCAAAACATTTTCTGTAAAATTTTCATGAAAATTGACGTAATTTTTCTTTTCGCTTTTTTAACTGTCTTTCTAATGAATGTACAGCTGCATCCAATCCCTCTTCAAAAGTTTTTGAAACCTTCTTAATAACAATGACGTCTCCAGGGATCGAGAGCTGAACTTCAAATATTTTATTTTCTTTTTGTGAGGTGTTTTCAACCTTCAAATACACATTTGATTTGATTATCTTATCAAAAAATAAATCTAATTTATCCATTCGTTTCTGAATAAAGTTAATTAATTTCTGATCGGCATTAAAATTTACGGATTGCGTGAGTACTTTCATAATGTAATTTTTTAAGTTAAATTAAATACTATATTAAATTCCTAGGGTGTGATTTTTCGTATACTTTTTTAAGTTCTGCAACACTATTATGGGTATAAACCTGAGTGGCTGCCAAACTCGAGTGTCCTAATAACTCCTTGACAGAATTTATATCTGCACCATTATTTAATAAATGAGTTGCAAAAGAATGCCTAAGGATATGAGGACTTTTCTTAACTTTTGATGAGACTGTGTCAAAATAGCCTGTAATAATTCTATAGATTAACATCTCATAAACCTTCGTTCCCTTTTTAGTTAAGAAAAAGATAGAAGGGTCTTTTATGGATTCCAATTTCAAACGCTCTAATAAATAAGATTCAATAGTGTTTATTACTGAAGGAAGTAGCGGAATAATTCGTTCTTTATTACGCTTCCCCAGTACCTTTACATGTTTTTGAGACAAATCTATGTCTTGAATTTGAAGTTGAACCAATTCGATCCGACGCATTCCAGTTGAATAGAAAAGCTCTACGACGAGTTTGTCTCGTAGCCCCTCAAACGTTTCTGGGTTAATGCCATTTAAAGCAGAAACAACTTCTGTTTCAGAAAAGGGTATCTGAATTTTTTTACTGACTTTAAGCGCTTTATGTTTAATTAAAGGATTGACAGCAACAACTTCGATCTTCAAAAGAAATTTATAAAAACTATTTAAGGAAGATATCTTTCGGTTAATTGTACGGTTGGAAATTGAACGATCTACAAGCTGGACTATCCAAGAACGTATTTGAGAGTAATTTGCTTTTGAAATTTCAGATTCTGAAAACTCTTGAGAAATGAATAATTGAAATGCTTCAATATCTTTTTGATAGGCTACTGCTGTTTGTGGAGAATATTTTTTCTCTAACAGTAGATAATCAATGAATTTTTGAATGCTCATTATTCTTTGTTTTACCCATCCAATATAATAAAATATTATGATATCCCCACCAAAAAAATAAGGTTTCTAGTGGGGATTTAAAATTATATCATAGAGACTTGGTGGTTAACTTCCCAACTACTGAAGCAATCATACCGCCCATAACAGCAGCTGATATAACATCTACAGCGACCATAATTATAGTATTATAATAATCTAAAACACCATCAGATGAGTTCATGAAAAAAATCATACTAAGCGACCATAGAAGCCCAATAAAGAACCCTGCCTTGGCCCATGTGTTAAAAGTACAGATCTGTGCCCAATGGCTAAAGATCAATGCAAAAGCAAACGCATAAAATAAGCATCCTAAAAAAATAAAAAGCATGCTAGATTCAGTTCCTTCAGGGTGAAGGTCTGTAAAAATGAGACCATAAAAAAGAAATCCTAGGAGAAAACTAACAATGCTACCAACGATTCCGGAGAGAATAAAAGATTTTGTATTCATAATTATAATGATTTAGGGTTTAATCAAAATTAATTAAAAAAATGAAAAATGCAAATATTTTAACATTTACTGAACTGTTATACAGCTTCTTATAAACAAAAAAAACACCTTAGAATGAAGGTGTTTTTAATTTTATTGATTTTGAAAACTTATAAGTTTTCAGCGTCTCTTAGTCCTTGGATGTATTGCGCTTTTTGAATTTGTGCTCTACGTTTTACAGATGGCTTTATAAACTGCTTACGCGTTTGTAAAGATCGCTTTGTTCCCGTTTTATCAAATTTTCGTTTGAAACGTTTTAGCGCTCTGTCTATATTTTCTCCTTCTTTTATTGGTATTATTAACATAGTTTTTTAACCTCCCCTCTTTTAGATTTCGTGTGCAAATATAAACTTAATTATTGTTTTGCAATACTTATTTTAAAATATTTCTTGAGATGACTACCTTTTGAATTTCGGTAGTCCCTTCTCCGATGGTACACAACTTTGAATCTCTATAAAATTTTTCTACGGGATAGTCTTTAATATAACCATATCCCCCATGGATTTGAACCGCATCATTTGCGATTTTGACACAAGATTCACTTGCAAACATTTTAGCCATGGCTCCAATTGTGGTGACTTTTTCACCTTTATTTTTCAAGAAAGCTGATTTGTGTAACAACAATTCTGAAGCTTCAATTTCTGTAGCCATATCAGAAAGCTTGAACGAGATCCCTTGAAAACTTGATATTGGTTTTCCAAACTGAACGCGTTCTTTGGCATATTTTAAGGAAGCCTCATACGCCCCTTTTGAAATCCCTAAGGACAGTGCCCCAATTGAAATACGTCCACCATCTAACACTTTTAATGACTGCACAAAGCCTTCGCCTTCATCTCCTAATAAATTGTCTTTATGTACCCGACAGTTATCGAATATTAATTCGGCCGTTTCACTGGCTCTCATTCCTAATTTGTCTTCTTTTTTACCAGATGAAAAACCTGGTGTCCCATGTTCTATTACAAAAGCTGACATGCCATGAGAATCTCCTTTTTCGCCGGTTCGAGCGATGACCACAGCCACGTTTCCGCTGATTCCGTGAGTGATGAAATTTTTAGAACCATTTAAAATATAATAATCGCCATCTTTGATAGCGGTTGTATTCATCCCACCGGCATCACTACCAGTATTATGTTCTGTTAACCCCCATGCTCCTATCCATTCTCCAGCGGCTAATTTTGGCAACCATTTTTGTTTTTGAGCTTCATTCCCAAAATAATAAATATGCCCTGTGCAAAGAGAGTTATGTGCTGCTATTGACAATCCAATTGAAGGATCAACTTTAGATATTTCTTCGATAATTGCGATATATTCATGATATCCAAATCCAGAGCCTCCATATTTTTCTGGAATAAAAATACCCATAAAACCCATTTCACCTGCTTTATGAAGTACATCTACTGGAAAATGCTGTGACTCATCCCATTCCATAATATGCGGTCTAATGTACTGTTCTGCAAATTCTTTTGCAGCGTTAGCTATCAAATTCTGCTCTTCTGAATAATTAAAATCCATATATAATTTAGTTGAGTGACAAATATAATTTAATAATTTCAAATTTTTCCTTAGGGAATCCTTTAACTTTTGTTAATTCCTCAATTGCATTATAACCATCTCTTAACATTCGTAATTCTATGATCTCATACGCCAGTTCATAATCGATAATCTCAATGCTAACTAATTGTTCTATCGTGGCAGAGTTTAAGTCAATTTTTTGGATAACTCTAGGTGTTTTTACAGTAAAATCCCTTAGGACATTTTCAATCACTTCGGGAGTTAACCCTCGAATTCCTTGCAATTGAATATCAGAAATAAATCCGTCTTCAAATGAATCTCTAAATCGTACGATTTGTTTCGAGTAAAAATCTCCAATACCATGAACCTTTTGAAGTTGTTTAGCCGTTGCCTTATTTAAATCTAATTTCTGCGAAAATGACTTCTCCCTAACAGAATTTACTGTAGATTTTGCCACCCAATTTGGGAATTTAAAATAGGGGGCTATTTTATTAAGAAGTGAGTCAGATACTTTGGTGACACGTTGAAATTCTTTTGTTGTATTTACCCATTTATTGTTCGCTCTGTAGGCAAGTAACCGATCTATTTCTTCCACAGTCATTCCAAGTGTGTAGCCTTTATGATCGGTTATATAATTTGGATTGAAAGGATATATTTTTGGAGCGGAACTTTTGCGTTGATCCTCTATTAAACTGTCCACCTCTTTTTGAAATTTCAAATAAGTTTTGGGTGGAATATCAAAAGTATCGGTTTTTAATCCCTTATAAAATACAAAAAAAAACTGCAAAGAAATGATCACCACTATCAATACGACAAGCGCCAAGCGTTGTTGGTTTGAAAAGTAGGTGTAAAATTTCATTTTGGGACAACGATATTTTTATTCCTTAATAGCTTTTAAATATTTTGTTAATTCTCTTTTTACGATAGGGAACAGGAAAAACAACCCAACCATATTAGGGAAGATCATAGCGAAAATCATCGCATCTGAGAATTTCCAAATAGATCCCATACTCGCTGCTGCTCCGATGACGATAAAAATTAAGAATAAAAATTTATACACTAAATCTGCAACTTTCCCTCTTCCAAATAAAAACTTCCAAGATTGCAGACCGTAATAGGACCATGAAATCATAGTTGAAACCGCAAATAAGACCACAGCAATCGTTAAGAATATATTTGAGTAAGGTATGTATTGAGCAAACGCTTTGGAAGTAATTCCTGCGCCTTCAAAAGCTTGACCATCAATATAAACAACTCCAGAACCATCACCACCGTATTCGAAAAATCCTCCGAAATTAAAGATGACAATCACCAAAGCGGTCATGGTACAAATAACCACGGTATCAATAAAGGGCTCCAAAAGAGCAACTAATCCTTCTGATGCAGAATATTTTGTCTTTACAGCAGAGTGTGCAATGGATGCAGAACCTGCTCCAGCTTCGTTTGAAAAGGCGGCGCGTTGAAATCCTACAATGACGACTCCAATGACTGATCCAACACCAAAGGCAGTTGGGTTAAAAGCTTCTCTTACAATAAGACTGATGGCATCGTCTACTAAACTAAAGTTAGATAGGATGATATATAGACAGGCTACAACATACATGACTGCCATAAAAGGTACTACTTTTTCAGTGACTTGTGCAATCCGTTTGATCCCTCCAATGATAATAATTCCAACCAGTATTGCTAATACTATCCCAACAATTGCACCTGCGGCAGTACTCTGCCAGTTAAATAATTCTTTTATTACAATGGTAGCTTGATTGGATTGTGCAGCGTTACCTCCACCAAAAGAACCTCCAATACAGAAGACAGCAAAAATAGCAGCAATAACTTTACCTATTTGAGCAAAACCTCTTGATTTTAATCCTTTACTAATGTAGTACATAGGGCCTCCATATACGGTTCCGTCCTCACCAACGTCTCTAAATTGAACTCCCAAAGTACATTCAACAAATTTCGTTGACATCCCTAACAATCCACAAACGATCATCCAAAACGTTGCACCTGGACCTCCTAAAGCAATTGCTAAAGCAACTCCGGCAATATTTCCATTTCCAACAGTTCCTGAAACTGCTGTTGCCAAGGCCTGAAAATGACTCACTTCTCCATCGGCACTTTCATCTTTGATCGTTTCTATAGCATCGTCACCCGGCGTAGAATCGCCGTACATAACTTCTGCTACTCCTTGATCTACATGGTCATATTTCCCTCTTACAACATTGATTGCTTTTCCGAAATAACGAATGTTTGGAAAACCGAAATAAACAGTAAAAAACAATGCAGATCCTACTAATAAAACCAATACAAATGGAATTGTAAATGTATCTCCTTTGTAAACAGTAAAAAAGATAGCGTCAAAAAAAGCATCTGCGATTGGTTGAAATGCTTCGTCGATTTTTTGGTCGAGTCCTTTTTCTTGTGCAAAGGAAATATATGGTAATAATAAAGCAATAGTCGTTTGAATGAATAATTTCATAAAGAAAGTTTGTGATTATAATTAATGAGCGAACAAGATGGTGAAAAAAAATGAAATATTAAAATTCGATGGGGGTTTAAAAATTCATACTTCTTAGGATAAATTTAGATCAATATTATAAGTACTATTCAAATTTAAAATTTGTTCTGGGCGCCCCAAAACAATCACTCTAGAATTTGGAACCAGTTTTTGACTGGCTTCAGGATTTATAGTATAATGTCCTGTTTCGTCCTTGTAACCAATGACACTACACCCTGTTTTTTTTCGTAGTTCTAAATCTTGAATGGTTTTGATATCAGAAGTATCGTAGAGTTTTTCGACGGCAATTTCTTCAATATTGATGGTGGTATGCCCTACAATCGAAAGGTTGTCAATAAACTCTAATAAATCTGGGACGACTACCAAAGAAGCCATGTGATCCCCTCCAATTTTATCAGGTAAGATAACATTATTGGCACCTGCAAATTTGAGTTTACTGTAAGATGATTCGTTAGAGGCACGGCTTATAATTCGCGCTGTCTTGTTCATTTGACGTGCAGATAATACAACAAACACATTATCTGAGTCATTGGGTAAAGCTGATATTAAACACTCAGCACGTTCGATTCCAGCAGATTGAAGCACATCATCATCATTGGCATTACCATACACAAACAAAATATCTTCATTTTGGTGTTTGTCAATTAGTTCTTTATTGGACTCTACGACTACAAAAGTACGGTTGTGGGTTCGTAACTTTTTGGCAGCTTGCTGGCCATTTCTTCCAAATCCACATATCACAATATGATTGGACAGTGCATCAATTTTTTTTTGCATCTTTTTATGTTTTAGTTCGGAAATAACATTTTTGGAGATTATATACTCTGTAATCACTTTAAGCGCATATCCAACAATAATGACGCTTGTTAATATCAGTAAAATAGTAAATAGTTTACCATCAGAATCTAAGGGTAAAACTTCACCAAAACCCACTGTAGTAATGGTAATGACGGTCATATAAAATGCATCAACCCAAGAGAAATCAGAGATTATTTTGAATCCAATAACCCCAACAAAAAGCAATAAAATCAACAATATAAGAGCTGTGCTAATTTTAGACCTATAAAGTTTGATAAGCGGATTTTCCATAGGTTTTAAATATCAAAAACGGAGGTTCTTTTGGTGTATATTAAGTCCTTAATCCGTATCCAAAACGCCAAAAATAAATAGAATGCAAATCCAAAACCCAGAGTCACAAATGTGAGGTATATAAAGGAAGTTCGAACCACTTTAGCGCGCATTCCGAAACGGTCGGCTATGCGTTGACAAACGTAGAACCCATATTTCTGTAAATTAAAAAGTCCGTTGTAAAATAATTTCATACTGCAATTTATGAATTTCGATTCAAAAGTGCACTACCAATCGCACATTGAAGGCATTTATTTTTTGAACAATATTTTTGTTTTAGTTGAATCAAAGCTTGAGACTCTTAAGCTGTTTTTCCAAAGGCATACAAGTCATGAAATTTATGGACTATACTGTTGTGTTCCAAGGGAATTTTACGCATTATTTCTACAATATCTTCTTTTTTAGAGTGGCAGTTGAATTTATTAAAGGCAAACTTTATTGGGACAATAGTGTTAATAATTAGTAAATTCATAAACGCTTTTGTTAGTTTTTTTGGAGTAGACTTTGTAGCTTTTTCAAAAGTGTAATGCGTATTCCAGTACCTCGATGTCGCGCCTTCAAATACA
>Ga0209666_1000459_pt1 | contig 31735 bp, 45 predicted proteins | sample SaaInlV_125m_DNA_FD_184679 | JGI IMG/M metagenome (GOLD analysis project Ga0209666, IMG submission 184679) | Marine microbial communities from expanding oxygen minimum zones in the Saanich Inlet - Saanich Inlet SI037_S3LV_10m_DNA (SPAdes)... | ecosystem: Environmental > Aquatic > Marine >...
TCACAAGGTTGCTGGTGTTGGTAAAGGTGTTGCGAATAAGATTGACGAATATATCGCGACTGGTACAATTCGGAAGCTTAATAAAATCTGAGCACATATTACATTAGATGATTTGGGTAGTATTCCTGCTTTCACTTGCGGTGAATGTGTTAGTTGGATACTATATCTCCGCACAAAAAGGGAATGGTACAGGTGGTCCAATCTACGATTTAGGGTTTCATTTTCTCCCAAATTGGGAGCATCATGAACATCTTCCAGATTACCTACTTGCCGTACCCATCCTCTTCCTCCTTTACGCATGGCCCTTATGGTCATCCAAAAAGAAAAACGATTATCTTTTACTCATGACTCTCATGTATTTTGCAAGAGCGGTGTGTAACGCAGTGACTGTGATGCCTTACACAAAGCAAGAGTCTTGCAAGCTTAGACCGAGATTTGCATTTTGTAATGATTATACTTTTTCGGGTCATACAACCCTCAATGTAATTACCTCAAATTTTGTAGGTGCCCCTCTCTGGCCCCTCTGGCCCGCGATTTCATCGGTCGTATCCGTCCTCACTCGGGATCACTACAGCCTTGATATCGTCCTCGCTTGGATCCTCTTCTTCGCTCTCAAGTGTAATGTCGTCCGATGATAAAAGCATCTTTCGGACCTCTTCGTATACAACTGTGAGGAGGGCAACCTTGTAGGCGAGAAATCCCATGAGTGTCGCACCATAGTCAAAATCAAAAGCAAATGGAGCATTATTCCACATAGTTTCAAAAATGGCGGTACCCACGGGGGCCAGTAGCTGTTTCTGAAATGGTGAAGATTTTTCAATGTTATCTACCCTTTGTGTCAGTAGTCCAATGTACGCGAGTGACGAAGCTACACCTAATGTAGCGGATACGCCCTCCTCTGCACCATGTGTAATGAAATAGACAGATGAAAGCGCTGTACCGTATCCCAAAGTTGTTCGGCGAATTTTGGTTTTGAGTTTTTCATAGTCTGTTTTGGGGGCATTTGCTTTGACGATAAAGTTGTGGACTTTCCAAACATTATTCATTATTCATATGTGGCATCAAACCTTTATAAAGATTACAAACCCAAGTAAAGTAGAAATGAGTCTCTGTGTTAAGAGACTTACACAAGATGCTATTATTCCAACTCGTGGTTCTGGGGGTGCTATTGGATACGATCTTTACAGCACTGATGAAGTTGTTATCCCTCCCACGCATCGTGCTTTGGTCGGGACAAGTGTAGCCATTCTCATGCCAAATGGTGTGTATGGTCGTGTTGCACCACGATCCGGTCTCGCTGTGAAGCATGGTATTCAAGTTGGTGCGGGTGTTATTGATCCCGACTATACAGGTGAAGTCAAAGTCGTTCTCTTCAATCACGGAGACAAAGACTTTGAGGTAAAGAAAGGGGATCGCATCGCACAACTTGTCCTTGAGCGCTGTGAAACACCCGATGTGGCGGAAATTGGTGTTCTTGAAGAGACAGAGAGAGGTGCGGGTGGATTTGGATCTACTGGCGCCTAAGTTAGCTTTGCCTTTTAATAAATCAAGTAACAGATATGGATCGTCATCACCTACTGTCCCTGTTGGATAAGATACAAGAGAAGTATGAAATCCAAGATGGAGAGTACAAAGAGTTTGCAGAAGCCATTGGTGGGAAGAAAAAGCCTATCCAATTAAAGGAAGGAGATCTGGTAAAGGTCAGTTACGATCAAATTGAGACCGAAGTAGATTTTTGTGACGATGAATTTTACCCAAAGATGACTTTAATAAAAACGTGTTCTTTGATATGGAAAGTGATACCCAATGAACATAGATTTCATGGTGGCAACTCAATTTCAAATGTTTACCTAAACAAATGTGATATACATATTGACGCGATGAACAAAATTGTCAAAGACCACTCCGAGGGTAATTTCACAATGATGTCATTAAGTTCAAATACACAACGAAAATCTTGTATTCGAGTATCTGATATAGAAATTATTTAGAACTTTTTATTGTTATCACAAAACCACATAGATTCCGACGTAGGCATAAATAGGATCCCCTTTCGCATAGTCATGAAAAGCTTTGCGTGTTCTACATTGGGGTACGACCATAACAACCATCGCTCCCAGTAATCTGCACGGAAATAGTCGTCCCAGTCTTCTTGATCACTTTCATCAACCAAGAGCATTCCCCGTTGAATTTCTTGTGGGTCTGTTTCAATACGGAGTTTTTTAGACATCACTGCACCTCTCCGAATGAGATGTGCTCGCATGAGACGGGAATTTCCGTGATCTGTGTAGTCTGGCGCACCCTTGACTCCAAAGTCAATCGCCCGCTTGTTTGGTAACATCACTCTGTACTTGTGTGTGACTGATGGGCTGGGCTTGAAGACGACGTGCATATATTGTATCTCACTTTTTAGTTTTAATCTTTTTTAACACGACAAACTCAAGATCACCCTTTTTAACTTTTCCACGAGTGAAAGGATTCGCGAATAATACCATATTGCCATTAGCGTTAATAGCACTTGTCATGGACATACGCGCCAACTTACGAAATGAATTTGGTGTAAGATACAATTTATTGATTTTCACAGCCTTTTGTCCAGACTTGAAGTTTTCATACTCGATGGGATCGGTTGGGAGATTACGCACGCTTACATTTTTCCATGTAATCTTCTTGGTCTTTGTGTTTTCATTCGCATTATTTTTCATTCTCTTTTCATTTTTCATATAGTTGGATGCATTTAGTCTATTGTTCCCAAAGTTGAGACGCCGACCCACTAGACCCGCGTTAGCAAAGGACATTCGCACTCTTCGCATACGCCTGAGATTGTTAGGGTCTACGACTCGTGACCTGATCTGACCAACGTTATTTTCGTTTGTGTTTGAGTTATTGATTCGTAATCCACGCGCTCCGTTGTAGTTAGCCTCATTGTAATTTGAGTCTGAGTTATTGATTCGGACCGCGTCGTTGTCGGCTGGATTCCTAAACATCTTATAATAATTAAAGATTTAAATTGTATGTTATGAAATGGATAAGTTCATTTTGGAAATTCCAAATGTATTTTCACCGCAGTTGTGCAAGAACATCATAAACAAATTTGAAAATGATACTCAGAATCAAGTGAAAGGTACCCTTGAAGATAAGGATGGTATTGGATATGTGAATGAAGACTGGAAATCCAGCACCGAATTAAACGTATCTACATCACCCGGCTGGGAAACTGCAAATACTAAAATTAATTACTATATACAAAAGGCTGTTGGAACATATGTTGAACATATAAAAGGCATTATGAAAGATGCTGCGATAGACAAAGATGGAGATATGGATTTTGTACTTGACCATTCATTTTTTCCACTTAGAATTGGAGGCCACTCTATCCAAAGAATCAAAAAGGGTAAACATTATAGATGGCACCAGGATTATATACCTGGCGAAAATCGGGTTTTTACATGTTTTGTGTATTTAAATACACTTGAACCCGATGAAGGTGGTACAACTGATTTTATAAATGGGCGGTCTATTAGACCAGAAGCTGGTAAAATGACAATATTCCCAACTACATGGCCATTTATACACACAGGTCGTTTAATTAAAGCTGATGCAAAGTACATACTGGTTACTAATATATATAGAGGGTAACGATCATTTCAAATTATGAAGACATATATATCATATGACGGTATTCAAATCAAAGTTGGTGAAAATGCCAAGGAAAACGATGACCTGACCTTATCAAGCTATCCCCGAGAATGGTGGATGCACATTGATGGTGGCCCGGGTGCACATGTAGTTATATGCCATGAAGAAAATACAATTCCTAAAGAAACGAAGCGAGATGCAGCTTTACTCGCCGTACATCACAGTAAAAGTACAAAAATGACACGAGTAAATCTCGTGAGGGTTGATCAAGTCATCAAAGATGACCGTATTAAAAATCATGGACAAGTCTATCTGGGTGGTGAGGTCATACAACTCACAATCTTTCCCAACAAAGAAAGGGTGAGACTTGATAGACTTTTAAAATGTAGTTAAAGTTTAAATACTCTGTAATATTTAGATATGGACTATATACTTGAAATTGATGATGTCATTAGCAAAGAATTTTGCGAAGATGTCATTTCTCGTTTTGAACTGGATGAAAGAAAAACGAATGGAGAAACGATTGGTGGATTACGGGAAGACATTAAAAAAAGTACAGATTTGCCAATTTCTATGCCAGAGTTAAGACAGGATTGGGAGGATGTTATCACTGAAGTGGGTAAATGTGTAAATAAGGCACTCGAGGTCTACCGGACTCATGTAGAAGACGAGGGATTAGATAGGGGTCTCTCTATAAACAAAACAATAAACGGTGTTACAATTGGTCTTCCTCAAATACAAAAAACCGAAAAAGATGGATTCTATAGATGGCATCATGATGGACATTTAAACAGAATTTTAACTTACATAATCTATCTAAACGATGTTGAAGAAAGTGCTGGTGGAACTACTGATTTTTTGTGTGGAAAGAAAATACAACCTAAAACTGGTAAGCTTGTAATATTTCCAGCAAATTTAACATATTTACATCGTGGTGCAAAATTGAAAAATGGTGTTAAATATTTAATTACAAATTTTATATATCAGGGTTTACCAATCTTTTCGCACCCAGCTGAGAAAAACAAGGAAAGTAACAAATTTAAAATAAATCCTATAGAAGAGGAAACTTCCGAACCAGAAAATGATGAAATATAATAGAAATGAACAGAATCAAAACAATCAATGATCACATCAATCCAAGAGACCTATCCCTTACCGAAATCGCAAAGCACAACAACGAACAAGATTGTTGGGTCATAATCAAGGACATTGTTTATGACCTCACAAAATTCCTTCCAGATCATCCAGGTGGCAAGAAGGCGATCATACTTTTCGCTGGAAAGGATGCGACGGAAGAGTTTGATATGCTCCATCCACCGAATGTTCTAAAGAAGTATCTCACACCGGAGGTGGTTCTCGGACCAGTTAAAAAATAGACTCGTCGGTATCGTCGTGAAGCTTGGTACATGTTACAACTATAATCGGTATTACAACCAAAATTATGATTACAATTAATGCTACAAACATACCTATTAAAGTAGACGAACATAAAAAGTACAAGATGAACCTCTATAAGAAAGAATTGATAGCCAATCATGTCAAACTTGCTTATAAAGTTTCAAATGATGTATATTTCAAAACATACCCGCGACAGCGTGGTATACATACGAGGAAGGATATAAATAGTGTGGGGCTACACGGTCTCGTTCGGGCGGCTCAAAAGTTTAACCCGGAGTTGGGTTTCAAGTTTAGTACGTACGCATATCCATGGATTTATTGGAGCTGTAAAAATTGTTTGCGACGAACCACGATACATGAGGAACTTCAATTTTATGAAACTCCACCGTATTACGACAAAGAACCTGATATCCTCTATGGTCTAGATGATGTGAGCCGATACATTCTTGAAAACTACTATGGTAAACACCTAACCCTAAAAGACCTCGCGGTGGAATTGGGTGTCACTGTATATACAGTCACGAAATGGAGAGATAAAGCACTTCTTCATTTAAAGATATGATGCGACTGTATGACAAATGGCTCTCAAGAAACAAGAACTCACTTCTCGGGAGACCCCCGAGGCTATGCAAGAACGCATGTTTGAAGCCAAGCTTGCTGCGATGGAAAAGGCTATGAAGGGTGAAAAGGTTCGTTACAAGTCCAAACGAGACCCCGAGAGATTCTTAGATTTCTTGGAGTATCGATTGACGATTTGGGAACAACTCAAAGACGAAAAGTTCCACGCGAAGCGAATGTATGAAAAGACGAAGGAAGTTATTGAGGGTCTCAGTTGAGACTTGAGTAGTGACCAGCAATGTAATACACATCTTTAAAATCTAATTCAATAAGTTTCTCTGCCGCAAATCTGGCCCGTTGCCCAGTATTGCAGTAGACGAGTAGTCCCTTCTTTGGAAGTTCCGCTGTAGTCTTCCTGTTAATCTTATTCACTGGAATATGGAGAGCACCCCGATAGTGACCAGCTCTATATTCTGCCATCGTGCGAACATCAATGACCTTCTTTATCTTCCCCGAACGTATCATCTCCTTAGCCTTGGCGGCACTCACGAGGTTTGCACCCAAAAATGTGTAAGTCGCGGCCGCTGCGAGTGTTCCGACAACTAGAGCTGGAAACATTTATTATAAGCTCATATTTTACTTCCTGCCCAATTCATAATTTGTGTGAGGGACCACGAGCTGTTGATACCCCCTGGAAGTTCAAGTTTTGCCAAACTCTTTCTGACTCGCTCAACATTGATACCTTCAACAAGCTTTGGTACTTGTGCGACATGATTCAATTTAAATCTTTTACCGTTGATATTTGTAATCTGTAAGATGTATGGAAAGTTTGTCACAAAGTATTTCCATTTGAGTGAAGTTCTATTTGAAGGTGGTGTATATTTATGAATAAGTGCCCATACAACCCTCTTTATGAATGTGAGGCGATCTCGTGGATCTTTTGGACCAATGGATGTACCCAATGTATCGTGCATCATGGCGATAAAAGCTTCAATATAACAGAAATGGTGTTGTGACAATTCATCGTATTGTGAAATCTCAAACGACTTTTCTAAAACTTTCTTGTTCCGAATGTTAATATTTGTGTTCTTGAGAAGTTGTTTGTAATTTTCTATATTCGTACTCACAAATCCACCTGTTGGTTGAAATGAAGATTGTTTGTTTCTTATTGTGTATCTGTTTCCATAGACCGTACGAAGTTCATTCTTGAATTCTGTACGATTCGCTCCCATTGAATTGAACAACTTGATTTCCTTATTATCGTGATTTACTCTGGCGAGTGCATAGTGACCATCTCCACTTGGATATGTGTGGGCAATGTGAAGATACTCGGTACCATTACGATTTTTTGTTGGTTTGGTCATATTAGATGTTCGGCGACATTGAAACTTGAAGTCGTAGTCGGCCTCCTTTTTGATATCTTTTCCGATCTGTTCAAAGATACCTGGTCTTTGAAGGAGTTGTTTAGCAACTTCTCCAGCATCCTCAACAGCCATGAGATGTCTCGCGGCAAGACTTGTATTCATTTTACTCTCAATGTAATCAGATGCATCAATCTCAGCAGACTCACCTTTTACCTTCAAAAGGCGATTGCGAACATCCCTATTCTTAATAAGTTTAATAGGGGTGAGTTCCATCTATGCTTATATATCATTGATATTTTTAAATAACAATCATATATATGTCGTTAGTTTTAGTATGCCCACCAGTCATCATTGTTGAACGAAAAGTTCCAGTCATGACAGTGAATACGTGTCGTTTGGCTGCGATTTACCCATCCAATAACAACGTGTACCAAGTGGAGATACTCGAGGCACCACCGATAGAAGTGAACAAGGGGGATCAAAATACATAGACATATCACAGCCGCAGTTTTCTTCTCGGCGATGAGGCGGTCATGCCTGTGTGTGTATTTTTCAATTTTCCTCATCACATGTGTAAGTTCATCTGAAGAAGAATGGATAATATGTTTCTTGATTATAAATCGTTCGGGCTTTTAGTTCCCGAACGCAACACCAGCCATACCATTCTTAACGCGTAAAATGTTATAGTTCACCGCATAGACACGAGCCGAGGCACTTGAATCAGCGGTAGTCACACCATTAAGCAACAACTTGGCGTTGTCAATACGGGAAAAGTTAAGGGACCCACTTGGTTGCGACTTGTCCAAGTTGAGGCAGAATGGCCAGGTGTACACACTGTCTTGAACAAGACTGTCAACACCAAGGGCGGAGCAGTGCATTTCTGGAACAACATCGTGGTGGTAGACATTAGACATGTTCTCAAAGAGAGCGGTGCCGTTGATGTACAACGAGCCGGTACCAAAAGTGTAATTGGTTTCCCAATCCGCATTGTTAATGTTACCCGCAACCAAGTGAAGTGCCTTCACTGGATGGTTAAAGTAGGTAAGATCAAACTCGGTATCAGCTTGTGTACCTGGTTGATATTGAACTTGGTTAATCAACAACTCATGTTCGTTGTCTGTGAAGAACTTGCGTTCATCTGTGTCCAAGTAGATGTAGTTGGCGTAGATTTTTGGAGTACCCGCCCCGGTGTATTGATCTTGGATCTTAATACGCAATTCCACTTCATGGTATTGGAGAGCCACCAATGGAAGGCTCTTGGTCCAGTCTTCGCCGAAGAAGAATGGGATCACATAGTGGTCACCATTTGAGTTGTTTTGGGCAGTTTCAATGGTGTGTCTCATGGTAGCCTTGGCAGAGTTGTCGTTGTACAACACATTGTGAATACCCTGAACGAAGAGGGAGTCAAGTTCACACACCTTTTGTCCACCAATCCAGAGTTGGAAAGTGGTTGGCTGGGACGCGGAAGTGTCAAACATAGCGTTGTTACCACCTGGCAAAGCAATACCTTCAGCTTCAATCCACACATAGCTCAAAAGGTCACCTTTGGAGCGGAGTGGGACGACAATTTCATTAGAGGCACCGAAAGTGCCGATGTAATCCACGCGTTCTGGACGCATCGCAAAATTTGTGTGTCGCTTGTAGTTTTGACGGAAAAAACTGACCTGTGGTTGACCAGTAATGTACGCATCCTGGGCACCTTTAGATACAAGGTCAATCAAAGCGGCTGACATTTTTACTAATAAAGTATATTAAAATTTTCGGCCGATGACTACACAACGAGAATTATGGTAGTCTTCCAAGCACTCACTTGGGAATCCAGAGATACAGATGATGAGCATTTGATCAGTATCTTTGGTAAGACCGAGGAGGGGAAGTCTGTCTGTCTTACAACTGCGTTTACTCCGTATTTTTTTATCAAACTTCCCGAGAATATTACTGCCCCAAAAATTCAGAGAATTTACAATATCCTTGATGAAAAGTGTAAAGATTCCCTGGTAGCCTACTCTGTCATGAAGTCTAAGGATGTCTGGGGATTTCAAAACAATGAAGAGTTTGCATACATGAAAGTGAACTTCAAACACCTTCAGGCTCGCCGTCTCGTGGATTCATTCCTGAGAAAACCCCTTGATAGGACACCCGAACTTTTTGATATTTTTGGGGTCAGGAATGTAAAAGTTTATGAATCAAACCTTGATCCAGTTCTGCGCCTGATGCACCGCACAGGAATCCAATCCACTGGATGGTTAGACACGGGGGACAAGTGTATTCGTTCGCATCTCGCTCGCGTTGATTTGGATCTTTTCTGTAATGACTGGACAACCCTCAAGCCTGTGGTGAGGGATGACATCGCTCCATTTGTCGTGGCATCTGTGGATATTGAATGTAATAGTTCTACGGGTAAGTTTCCTGATGCAGATGTTCCCGGGGACGCCTGCTTTCAAATCGCAATCTCCCTGTGTAAGTTTGGCTCCGACGAACCATACGATAAGACATGTCTTTGCTACAAGAAGACGGATCCCAATCTGGAAGGTTCCACTATTCTGAGCTACGACACCGAAAGAGAAATGTTGGAGGCATTTCAAAAGTATCTTCACAAAAGTGATGTGGATATCATTACCGGGTGGAACATTTTTGGTTTTGATATGGAATACATATACAAGCGTGCACAAGTCAATCGGTGTCACTATGAATTCTTCAACTTGGGTAAGTTGAGGGATACGGAGTCGGAACTTGTCATTAAGAAGCTCTCATCAAGTGCCCTTGGAGACAACCTCCTGAAGTTACTCCCAATGTCTGGTCGCTTCATCTTTGATATGTTCCACGAAGTCAAGAAGGGATACAAATTGGATAGCTATAAATTGGATAGTGTATCTAAATTGTACCTGGGAGATCAAAAAATTGATATGGCGCCAAAGGAGATGTTTGCTCGTTACAATGAGGGAGATCCCGTAAAATTGAGGGAAGTTGCTGAGTATTGTATCAAGGATACACTTCTTCCACATCGCCTGATGAAGAAGTTGTGTACTCTCCTAAATATGGTGGAGATGGCCAAGGCAACTTGGGTTCCAGCAAACTTTCTTGTAGAGCGTGGGCAACAAATCAAGGTATTTTCTCAACTGACAAAGAAGGCGAGGGAATTGGGTTTCATGGTTCCGACAATTCGGTATGGAGCAATCCCCGAAGAACCCTACGAGGGAGCTACGGTTCTTGAAGCACAAAAGGGTGCATACTATACTCCAATTACCGCTCTTGATTTTGAAGCACTGTATCCATCAATTATGATGGCACACAATCTATGCTATTCGTCATATGTCATGGACGAGAAGAAGTATGGCGCGGTCCCGGGAATCACCTATGAAACTTTCAAGGTTGGTGACCGAACTTATAAGTTTGCCCAAGATGTACCAAGTCTTTTACCTGCGATTCTTCTTGAATTGAAACAGTTTCGTAAGCAAGCCAAGCGGGACATGGCGGCGGCTACAGGTTTTATGAAGGAGGTCTACAATGGTAAGCAGTTGGCTTATAAAATTTCAATGAACTCCGTATATGGGTTCACTGGAGCAGGCAAGGGTATTCTTCCTTGTGTCCCTATTGCATCTACAACAACATGTAAGGGGCGTGCAATGATTGAAGAAACAAAGAATTATGTTGAGAAGAACTTCCCCGGAGCAAAGGTAAGGTACGGGGATACTGACTCAGTGATGGTTGAGTTTGATGTCGGAGATCGTAAAGGCGAGGATGCGATTGCCTACAGCTGGGAAGTGGGAGAAAGAGCCGCTGAAGAGTGTTCAGCTCTCTTCAAGAAGCCCAATAATTTGGAATTGGAAAAGGTCTATTGGCCATACTTTTTGTATTCAAAGAAGAGGTATGCCGCAAAGTTGTGGACACAAGGTAAGGATGGTAAGATGCACATGGACTATATTGACATCAAGGGCCTCCAAGTTGTGCGACGGGACAACACACCCCATGTGCGAGAGGTCTGTAAGGAACTCTTAGATGTTGTTCTCACATCAAGTGACCCCGGTCCACCAAAAGAGCTGGCCAAAGAGAGGGCGATTGAACTCCTTTCGGGTGATGTCCCCAACGATAAGCTTATATTGAGCCAAGGTCTCTCGGATACCTACAAGGTTGGTGGTAAGAATGTATCTGTAACGAGTGCTGATAGTGTCAACATTAATCAATCGCATGTACAAGTTGTCACGAAGATGCGTCAGAGAAAGCCTGGTTCTGAACCACAGTCTGGGGATCGTGTGCCATACCTGCTCACAAAGACCCAAGATTCCAAAGCCAAAGCGTACGAAAAAGCCGAAGATCCAAAATATGTAGAGGAGCATGGCGTACCTGTTGATTATCACTATTATTTCCTCAATAAGTTCCTCAACCCTGTGTGTGACCTTTTGGATCCACTGTTTGAGAATGTCAAGGATGAAATCTTTGGTGAAATCATTAATCAACACAAACCACCGAAACCAAAGAGGGAACCAGCTCTCAGTACTATGAAGAAGGATGATCTCATTGCGGAATGTAAACGCCTAAGTTTGGATGAAACGGGTACTTTGGCGGTACTCCGAGCCCGCCTTAAGGAGGCGAGACAAGGTTCGGTTGAAGATCTATTTAAAAAATACGAGCTAACACAGAGTAAGAATGAATCTTCACGAGAAGATCACGCAGATAGTTGATGAGGAGTTGGAGGAGAGGGTCAACTTAATCATCAACGAGTATGCTTTAACGATTTCAAAGAAGCATGCGATACCTCTGGAACTTTTATTGAAGGATATTCCCACTTCATTTGTGAGTACAACTTGTAAAGGAACAAAATCAACTGGTAGTCGGTGCACTTTCAAGGCAATTCACAATGGCTATTGTGGTAAACATAGATCCCAAGGTGAAAGGGTATGTCATCGCACATTGTCAAGTTCAAGTCTACACAATCATGGACCAGAGCATATGTTTGTGAGGGGGTGTCCGGGGTGTGAGGTTTCAAAAGAGCTTATAGATTTGGGGGTCTAGTATGGTAATGAGCAAAAACGATATTCTACTAACATCTATCAACAATTTTTACGACAATGAGAAGAATAAATCTACACTTCTGACGATATTGGACAAAACAAGTGGCATTTCTCTCCGCAATTTGGAGTGGTTTATCACAAACTACGCAAAGAAGAATCACACCTCGTATCAAACAGGTGACGGGAAGTTATTCACTGTCCATTGTGCTTACAAATCAAGCCTCAATGGATACAGTAAGCAACTCTTTGATCCATTTTGTCGGTCTCAAAAGTTTCCCTACACGATTCCGGGTACATCTCATGAAATCCAAACAACTTTGGCACAATTGAATTTCATCAAATGGTGTATTAAGAATAATATTATTGACTACATTGCCGAGAATAAGGAAAAACTCTTTAGTAAGCAATTGACATGAAGCCCCTGTCAAACACAAAAGTTTGATATCCGGTATAGTACATGTTCAAAGAAAAGGTTTCTGTAGAAATGTCTATTCCAGAGTCGGTGTCTAATTTAACTTCAATGCTAGTCTTTTCTGATTGAATCTGACTAAAGTCCAAGTTTCCCGATGGTTCCACATTTACTGGATTCAACGAGAAACTATATGTGTAAATATTTCTGATAGGTCTTGATAATCGTTTTTGATATGGAATTAAAAATTTGTAATATTCATGATTTGTTTTTGTAACCTCTGGTAGTTTATTTCCATTTATATAGAAGCTTGCCTCTTTCATTACTGGATAAAGGGTTGTATCTTCACCTTGAAAATCCAGAGTAGAAGAAAAGTTGAACCGGTTTTCATATAGATACTCACCACCCGAACCACCACCTTCTGCGTCGTCTTCATTTTCAAATATAGTATTCCTGATAAACCAATGGATACATTTCACAGGGATATTGGGAACTAAGTTGTTCTTTATAATATCCTCGTTAAGTTCACTGAGTGCCACTGGATGTTTTCTCACAATATCGGTGATCATTGTCTGTCTTTCACTCGCCAGGAATTTCCTTTCATCTGGGTTGACTGTTATTTCTTCGGTAACAATGTTGAAAGATGGGAGTGTGACCGTATTAGTTGTATTTGTGAAGAATGTTTGTTTATGAAACTCAAATTCAAACTCAATCTTCTGACGGAAAATTGAACACACTGGAAAGTATGGTCTATTTGGTTTATTTGTGTCATACTCATCACTCGCAAACTTCCTTGAGAAAAAGAAGTGAATAGGTATCACCAGATCTGCGTCATATTGCGCAACACTTGTACTCGTAGGAGCGTCATCAAAACCAAGGTTTCTATTTACAAGAAATCTATTCGCTACCTTTTCTGAAACTTCCAAATAAAGATCGTCATAGATAATGCCCCAATCGTCATGGATTTTCTCAACTTGTATATCGTCAACATACATCGTAATACTTTTGAGGATGTGTCTTCCCAATTGATCTGCATAGTTTCCATCACTTATACCTGGTATAGTTAGACTCAAATACATATTACTCAAAAGGTCACCCATATTTGTTGGATTGAATTGTACTTTAATCGTTTCACCAAATGGCCATGAAGGTTTTGCGTTTCCAGGTTTGACAACATTTCTACTCCTGTGGTATTTACGAAAGTCGGAATGTCTCTTGTCGGTCGTATAATTAAAGAACGACTCGTCTGGATCTTTGGAAAGCAAGTAGGTGTCTTGCTTCCCAATAGCCTTGAGCGAAATTTTCGCAGCTTCACCCATACCTATCTATTGTCTACATATTTTTAATATCCATTTTCCACATGTCAATGTGTGAGGTACCCTTCATAACTTCAAGTTCTTCCCTCGCTTGTTTTGATTCTTTGAGGAGTTCTCGTACACACTCTTCAGTATATTGGACAGTCTTGATATTGAGGAGATAGTCATAGGTTCCGTTGATTTTGGGAAAGATACCAGCCAACTGTCTCTCAAGATCATCCTTCTTTCTTTTGAAGACAACAATCTGTCCCTCAATAACCATTGTCACAAACTTTGATTTGTATCCACACATCTTGGATCTAACTTCAAGTACTTTGATGAGGTGTTCTCTTCTCCTCTTGTAGTGTTCAAGACGAAGATCCACAAAGTCCTTGAGGATTTCCTCGGGACTGGAGTACTTGTAGATACCCTTAACTGGATGGAAAAGATGCATATTTGAGGTGTGGAAGCTCTTTCTCAGCTTGAGATCCTTTAGAATGTCCTTGCCAGTGTATCCCATAATTTCAAAATCAACATCTTCCGTTGTTGAGTTATTGGTGAATCCAGAAATGACCTTTTTCTCTATGAGGATGTCCAAGTATTCCTTGTAGTCTTGGGTCCAGCGCCCCGGTGGAAGTTCTGTGACTTTGAGTCGTGACCCTGTGTCTCGCCACACACCTTCCGTGATCCAAGTACCATCTTCTTTGAAAACTTTGCCCTTGAAACCCCGGAACCAAGGACTCATATCTTTGAATGAATGTCCCTCCAAGGCTCTTTGAATATTCTCCTTGATATCCTTGGGGTTGAATGGTGGTACATAGCAACTGAAACCCGTACCGATACCCTCGGTTCCATTCACGAGAACCATTGGTAAAGTTGGCATGTAAAAGTCTGGTTCAATGGAGCGTCCATCATCGTCCAAGTAGTTGAGGATCGGGTCATCCCGAGGATCAAAGATCTTGCGAGCCTCCTTGGTAAGTTTTGTGAAAATGTACCTCGTCTGAGAAGCATCCTTACCACCCATGAGACGCGTACCAAATTGACCACACGGTTCAAGAAGGTTAATGTTGTTTGAACCCGTGTAGTCGTTTGCCAACTTAACAATCGTGTCCGCTAAGGATACTTCACCATGGTGGTACGCAGACTTGTCCGCGACATATGCCGCCAGTTGTGCCACCTTCATTTCATCCTTGAGATTCTTATGGAAGCAAGCATACATCACTTTCCTCTGTGAAGGCTTGAGACCATCCGCCATATGGGCAATAGAGCGCTTCAAGTCTGCCAAACTGAAATTGACCAGGTCTTTGCGGACAAAGTGGGTAATGCTCAAGTTCTTGACAGAACCATATGGGACTTCCAACTCTTTGGGGTCCTTTGCTGTACTCTCCAAAAGCCAAGACTTTCTATCATCTGCTTTCTTCTTGTCAAAGGCGAGGATGATGGACTTGTCTGTCATAATATCCATGTCAAACTTCACAGTGAGGTCCTGAATCTTCTTGAAATACTCCCGAGCTTCAGCACTCGTGCTGGTACCCAGACCCTTGTAGTACTTGATTTTCCAACCTGCTTGTCCGCTACCATACCAGGTACGGAAAGCCGAATCTGTATAGAATGATTTTGATTGACCACCCTTGGAAGCCTTGATGATTGGTGTCACCATAGAAACCACGAAACCCAACTTGAGAAGACTGGGCCAGAAGTAGTGGATCATATTTAGGATGAGACCCTTGATGTGAGAACCATCATTATCGGCATCTGTCATAATCATAAGACGACCATAGCGAAGTTCAGAAACATCTTGGTAGTCTTTTCCTTGTTGAAGACCAAGGATCTTCTTGAGATCGTTGAACTCCTGGTTTGATGTGAGCTGTGCCACCGAAGCGTCCCGAACATTCTTACATTTACCGCGAAGTGGGAACACACCGTAGTGATCACGACCAACGACAGAGAGACCCGCAACCGCGAGGGTTTTAGCCGAATCACCCTCTGTGACAATGAGAGTACACTTTCCAGATTGTGCCGTACCCGCCTTGTTCGCGTCATCCAACTTGGGAATACCGGTAATTTTGGACTTGCGAGCACCATCGGTCTTCTTGAGTTCCCTCATCTCCTTAAACTTTGAGAGTGCTGTGAGTTCATCTTGAATACCAGTTTTTAGGGCATTCTTCACAAAGTTTTTGGGTGGTTCAAACTTACTCCCAAAGTCTTGAGCCTTTGAGGTACACTCCGACTTCACCTGACTTGAGAAGGTTGGGTTCTCAAGGGTTGCCTTCACAAAGATGTTGAAAGTATTCTTGACTTGTTGTGGTTTCAACTTGATCTTCTTTGCCATCTCATCAATGATACCGGCGGCAAGGTAAGAAGCTACATGATCCACATGGGTTCCACCTTTCGTTGTAGATATACCATTCACAAAAGAGACTTGTTCAAGTCCGTTGTCTGATGGACCAATACATACTGACCAGCGATCAGTCGTTACCGAGCACACATCTGTCACACCTTCGTGCATCTTGGCGTAAGCCTCAAACGAAGTCTTTGGAAGGGCTTCACCTTGAAACTTCACTTTACAGTTTGGAGTCGTACAGATGTTTGCATCCCAAACCCGCTTCTCAAAGATTTTGTAGATTGAGGCATCCATCTTATTCATACCAAATCTCTTCCAATCGGGGATGAAAGTGATTGAGACCGAAGAAGTTGAGGCAGAATGCTTTGTAATCTTTGGTGGGTGACACACCGTCATGTTATTGTTCCACTTTTGTGTGTAACACTGCTTTGTCTCCCCATCCTTGATCACAATGGAAAACTCCGATGAGTAGATGTTGGTCAACTTGGCACCATAGCCGTTGCGACCTCCCACAATTCTCTTCTTTGTGTCATCATAATTTGTACTCGTAAGAAGATGCCCAAATGTAAGTTCGGGATTCCAAATACCCTCTTTTTCGTGCATACGCACACCGATGCCACCGAGAGGGCCATTATTCTCAATGGTAATAGAACCAGTCTCCTTGTCTATCCCCGCCGAGATGCTCGTAACACTCTTTGGGTGTACAGAGTTTCTGTCAATTGCATTGACAAGAATTTCGTCAAATATTTTGAGCAAAGCTGGGGAATAGTTGACATTCTTCTTTTTGAATTGATTATCAGTTTTGTGAAAAATCCAGTATGATTCGGAACCAATGTCCACCGGACCAACATACGAGTCAGGTCTCTTAAGGACGTGTTCAATGTGGGTAAGTTTTTGAATACTCTCACCCATCTTTCTTTAACTTTTAGGGTGTCAATTCTTTACTTAGGTTTATTCTCCTCAAGGATCAAGTAGAAATTTTCAATCCATGCCAATAGTTCATTTATCGTAATAGAGAGTGTTTTGGGTCTATCAAACTTAATTGCCCCAATTTGACGAAGGGTGTCTATGCGTGGATTATACTTTATAGGTCCATTCATAAAACAACATTTACATACACGGAGATTTCCCATGATGTACCCATTATTCAGTTCAAGTGGTGGTTCTGTTTGACGCAAGTACATATCAAAGAGACGAAGTTCCCATCCCTTCCCATTTTTATAGTATGGATCAAGTGGTGCCAGACAGAAGTGACACAGATACTTCCATTTTATTTTCATACTTATAAATAGAAGATGGCTTATCTTTATCTGATAGCTATAATTTTTGTACTTTATCTCATGATGAAAAATAAGACTCGGGGTATGAACAAGGCCATAGAGAAGCTTGTGAGACAATCAGCCCGCTATGCCGTGGCTGCTCAACAGGATGAATCACCGGTCATTGCTATACTTCACGCAAACTATGCAGCTGCTTACTTCTACGCCCTCAAAGAGTTTGCCACCGATTCACAAATTCACAATGCCACTGGTATAGATGTCAAGAAGTTCAAGGAACATGTCACAAATGTTCAGGATATGGTCACCAAGAAGACTTCTGCAAAGTGTCCAGAATTTGTTGGCGAAGTTGATGTCTATTTGGCTGAAATTGGTGGTGAAGCTTAAAATAAAGGTGATATGGTAATTTATGAATAATTATGTGGTCTTTCAACAACCGAATAACCACATTGTTTTGGGAGTAAACGAAGATTATGTCATAGAAATACCGATGGAAGAGAGAGATGATGTACAACTTGTTTGTACTGAAAAGCGTATATTAAACTTCATATTGTTTATTATATTTCTTATGTTAGCTGGATCTACAATCATATGAAACCTAAGTCGGTCTCAGACATTCAAATATTCAAACAAAGAAAGATGGAAGTCATTCGTGATGCTATGTGGTCTACTTGCCTCGCCAACGCGGTAAAGATGTACCGCCTTCGCGAGCCAAATGAAAAATGTTACAAGTTGGCCGACGCAACTTGGAAGTGTAAGATGGCATATGTCAAACACAACAATACAAAAAAGGGGAGCTCGGTTATTGTCCTTGACGCGCCACCCAAGGAAAATACACCCGACCAACGCACGTCCCACAAGATTTGCTGTGCGACGACAATGTCTGGAAAGTCTTGTCGGTTCAAGGCTGTGTGTGGTGACTACTGTCGCAAGCACCGGGTTGCTTCAACAAGTATTGGGAACAAGGTAGATGTAAGTGACCTTCTTAGCAAATTAGATGGAATTAAAATCCAATAGTACTATAAACAACATGTTAGATCAGGAGACTCTTAGACCTGTAATAATAGCGATGGCTCTCTACCTCGCCATAAACATTATTGTTCCTCGTATTTTGAAGAAGCCAACGGGTATCAAACCAGTTGATGATCTTGTCATGACTATGATTGCGCAACAGGATGCCTTAATGAACGGAACCATCCTTGTTGGTCTCGTTGTTCTCGGTACCAATTACATTCAAGATGAACTCTTGTAAAATGTTCTCTTTACCAACCAAGTTTTTCGTGTATTCGTGGTCCATATAGCGAAGCTTCTTATTATAGGCATCCTCCATGAACTCCAAGAGTTGGCTCGGATTTGGCTTACCCCAAGTCATCCCCTTTTTGAAGAGGAAATCGTCCCTCTCCAGCTCTTGAAGTTCACAATCAATTGTGTATGGCGTCTTGACATACTCGGGTGATCCACCGTAGTTTGTGATGATTACCGGTTTGTCACGAAGTGCCGCCTCAACCGGGCCCATACCAACACCCTCAGACTTTGAGAAACTCACATAGCAGTCACACCGATCGTGAAGTCTATCCATTTCTTCATCTGAGATGAGCCCATTAATAACTTCAACATTTGGAAGTTTAATGTCAACATTTGAGTTACATGTCGCTTTTACGACGAGGCGCACATCTGGTTTGTTTAATCGCACAAATGCCTCCAGTATTCCTCGGAAGTTCTTTCTATCGTCTAAGATATTACCAATGTGGTAAAATGTATATGGCTTTGAGGGGGGTGGAATATGCACATGAATAATGTAAAACTCGTTATCTGGGAACTGTCTGGAAAGAACTCGTTTACAGAACTCACTTGGAACCGCAACCCTCTTTGATTCTTTCATGATGAGACCATAGTCTTCGTGTACAGTCTCCGTTTCACAGACTGTCATGATTGCCAGGTTCTTGATTCGCGTCCTCGCATATTTTATGTAATCCAGGTGAGGTTTCACAGGTAACAGGAAAAGAAGTCCGTGTTCACTTTCTGGAATCTCGGTACCTATAAGGTGATAGGTCGCATTGTCAAATACTTTTGTGTACTTGTATGCGTGTTGACCTATCCCGCTATTAAGATGTCCTCCGATGATGATCATTTAGTTTAAAGATAATCTCTCTTTTATATATAATACAATGGAATCTCTTCGCAAGGAAATTCAGGATGAAATGAAGCGCACCAGACTTGATAAGGGTCGCCTTTACGACCTTTTGTTAAAGATTGTTGACGGCGGTGTTGGAGGGGGTGAAGGTGTCCAGGGCCCAGCCGGTCCACGGGGCCCAGCCGGTCCAGCCGGTCCAGCCGGACCATCTGGTGAGTGTAAGTGTACCAAGGAAGAAGCACCAGCTCCAACCCCAGTCGCGGAGAAGCCAAAGGTCTCAACTGCCACCAAGAAAACCACCACCAAGAAATCTACAACCACCAAAAAGACGACAGTCTAAGATATCTGTAGTTTTTCACCCTTAGTCAAAATATCTTTTTACATTTACTCAGGCAGTCCAGGATCTGCGTCAGTAAATGAAGCATATTATATCTAATTTTAAGCCTATCAAAATACCACCAAGAACAAACATCCATGGTAAGCCCTCAAAACCGAAAATATTATTTGAAGCTAAAATCATATGGCCGAAGAAGAAGGAGTCGCGCGATTCACAGACCAAACGAAACCTCCGAAAATAGTCGCCAGGATTAACACGAGTAAACCAAAGGAATATTTCTCTTTTGGTGCTTCAGGTGGTGTATCGGGTAGCCGCTGTACATTTTGATTCAGTGTATCTATCTTTGCAAGCAAGTTTTGTAGCGCTAGTAGTATTTGCAGCTCGCGGTCTTTAGGTTTCTCTTTTACATTTACAGTTGTAATCTCAAGCACCATGTACCACTTTGCATCCGGTTGAAGCAACACATAGTCCCCATCGTCTTGTTGTTCATATATTTTGAAGTTCAACTTCTTTATTGATATGGGATTGAAGAAGTTTGTTTGACGTTGAAAACTCCTCCATTGTTTGTCTCGAAGAATTACATCATTACTTCCAGCAAAGTGTCTCTCAACTGGCACTCTGGCCAGAATCTGTCCATGTCTCTCATCAAGAATTTGGGCAACTTTTGGAACTTCTGGGCATATTATGTCAACAAACTTTGCTATGTCTGTATCTGTACCATCATTCCCACCCACCTGTGTGATATAGAAGTCCACCATTTTGATACCAAGGACGCGACCCATGTCTTCGACGTGTGTATTTGATTCAAGTTGAAGATCCAGTGAAAATGTATTGTTTGTACCATTTACAAAGTTTGAGTCAATTATGACATACTGAGTTTTCTTTGGTATATCGTCTAATGACATTCTGAATTATACTGATATAAAAAAATCTGACACTTTAATACAAATGTACGCCAAGGCAATTTACAGAACTATCATGTCAATGACACCATTCTATATTGAAAATTTATGTGTATGGGTAAAGACTGCTGTATGGGATGCCCCAAGACGCATCTATCTGGATATTGATTTGGAAAAACACCGAATTGAAATGGAACAAGAACGCCTAAGTAAGATCGCGGGTAAGGTAATCTTAAATGAATAGATGGACTTTATCCCACTCGTGACGGACGATTTTAGAATCGCATTTTGTCGAGCAACTGAACCACTGTGTTCAGACGTTCAACGAATCATCTGGAAAAAACTTCTTCACGAAGATATAGAGTTAAAACCTCCACCGACACCTCAAAAATGTCGTATTCAATACTCCACAGTTTCTGGGAGCTGCTTGCCCCGCAACCTATTCGAAAACCTACACCCGACCCAATGACACGAGATTATGAAGAATACGAAGAAATCATCGCCGTCAATGAAGCGAATGAAGTTATCGTGTTACATGTGCCAAAGAAATATCACATAAAGTTTTAATACACATGAAAAATAAATGAATCGTCAATACCTTGAAAACTTTCGTTTGAAGTGTGAGGAAGCGCTTTCACAGTTCAAAAAGAAAAGACGCGACAGTTTCATCAAATATGGGGACACTCAGTACGATGAACATATTTCAAGACTTCTTTCTCTCACATCTCATATTGACGATGAGATTCGCTCCATTGATACATATGAAGATACACAATTTGTGAATGATCTTTTTCACGAATATGATACATTTGAAGATATACACGAAAAATTGATACAATCTCTAAAGTGTGAATTTGAAAATATTGATAAGCAGACCTGGTACAATGAACATTTTGACAATTGGTCTACAATGCCAGAGAGACAAGATTGTGAAATGTACCCACTTCCACAAAGACTGCGTTATTCCGAATGTCGTCGGAAAATGTTTCATCATCTTGAGAAAGACTGGAAAAGAAAGACATTTCCAATATTAGCAGATCGCCTTGAATTTTTCTGATATATAATGATAAGATGAGATGGAGAATCGTTAAATGTTTCTACATTCAAATGAGGCAACATCTTACATTTTCAATTGTGACTGATGGTTTTGGTACCTTTATCCGCAATTTTGTGAGAGAGATCACACCCAAAAAATTAAATAAGGATACCATTCGTATGTTAATCAGAAAAGATGGTTCCACGACCACGAAAGATCGTTGAGAAGACTTACTACTATGCGACCGATTCAGAATCGGATTCGGAGTTTGACTTTAACTATGATCCAGCAAGAGATTCTGAATCTGAATCTGAAAGTGATGCCACTACAGTAGTCTTTGGTGAAGGTGACTGGGAACTTGAAGAAGTTTCTGACTCTGAAGATGGAACCGACTACGAGAGTGAGACTGAACCAGAATCAGATTCTGAAGAATTAGATGATCCAAAGCCATACTATGGTAAGGGATTCCGCGTCTATTTTGATAGCCACGCAGACAAAAAGTTCTTCATGCGAGCATTTGGCTTTCACGATGCCTAAGTCAAATAAGGAATAGAGTTTTAATAATAACAAATGTTACAACAATTTGAGTGGATCGTTGCCCTTGGGGGTATTTTCGCCTTCTTCGCTGCATTTGGAATAGGTGCAAATGATGTTGCCAATGCATTCGCAACATCAGTTGGATCGGGTGCTTTGAAAGTTAAGCACGCAGTGCCACTCGCGGCTGTGTGTGAATTCTCGGGGTCTCTGTTTATGGGAAGTCATGTCGTAAAAACAATACGAAAAGGAATCAGCGATCAAGAATGTTTTGTTGAGGACCCCGGACTTCTCATGTATGGATGTTTATGTGTTATACTGTCAGTCGCTATATGGTTAATTGTTGCGTCTTATTTTGAAATGCCTGTATCTACAACACATTCATGTGTCGGTGGCATGATTGGAATGACGATGGTTGCGAGAGGATCTAATTGCGTTACATGGATTGCAAAATCCAACCAATTCCCATATGTCAAGGGTGTCGTTGCCATTATCGTTTCATGGTTACTCTCACCGATTATTTCGGGACTTTTTGCTTCTTCATTATTTTTTGCGGTGCGATCTCTCATTCTTCGTTCCGAAAATTCTTATACGCGTATTCAGTACGGATTTCCAGTGCTTGTCGCGGGTACCTTTACAATTAACACATTCTTCATTGTGTACAAGGGTGCCAAATTTTTGAAACTTGACGACACACCTTTGTGGAAGGCGTGCGCCATCAGTTTTGGTGTCGGTGGTGGTTCGGGTATTTTTTCATATTTTTTCATTAATCCCATCATTTTCAAGAACGAACACACACTCTCTCGGCAAGATCATTTTGAAGATGGAACAGTTCAAGCCATCCACGATAATGCCGAACAATTTGACGCAAGGACTGAATACTCTATGCGATATCTACAAATCTTGACTGCGTGTTGTGATTCTTTTGCACACGGTGCAAATGATGTCGCCAATTCAATCGGTCCATTTGCCGCTATTTATGCCATCTATAAATCAGGTAAAGTCAGTAAGAATGCCGACATGGGTAATGACGCATATTGGATTCTCTCACTCGGTGCCACCGGTATCGTTGCGGGTCTCTCCCTCTACGGTTACAAGATTCTAAACGCCCTTGGCACTAAAATGGCAAAACTTACACCAAGTCGCGGTATTTGCATTGAACTTGGTGCGGCCGCTGTGATCATTTTGGGATCACGATTAGGTTGGCCTCTCTCTACGACACATTGCCAAGTTGGTGCAACCGTTGGTGTTGCTCTCTTTGAAGGCACGGGAGGTGTCAATTGGAAACTGTTATACAAAACCATTGCGGGATGGTTACTCACACTCGTCGTCGTTGGTTCTACAACAGCATTTTTGTTCGCCCAGGGCGCCTATGCCCCCATGGTAAAATACCCTTCGTATGTAATTAGCGCCTAATGTAATAATCACTTCAAAATACAATTTATTATGTAACAATATAGTAGATATGAAAGGACCCAAACTCCTTCCAAAGAAAATCACTTCCAAGATGAACAAACGCGAAACAACGAAATATGAAAGACTCCAGAAAGAATGGATCAAAACAGGCGATGATATGGTCAAAGCTCAAGCTGAATCTGTTGATTATGGTCGCGAAATAGATAATATTGAAAACCCAACCGCTACTATGCGAATGAAAGACAAGGCGCTCATCACTAAAGGTTTCAAGACCGAAGAAAAAGCGTTTAAGAAGGCTGATGAGTATGATGAATACAAGAAGAAGATGGAAGAAAAGTATAAATAAAGAATTAACTTAATATGTTATTATGAATGATACATCTGAGAATAGGAATAACAGATGATACAACACCCCAAGACCTTGATAGATATTTCACAAATATTTGGAAACACCAAAAGAAGATTGTATTATTATTTGATACAACTCAATGTTCCAATATATCATTGAGACGCGCGATGCAAATGAAGTCTGTACTCAATAAACATCGTTCAAATTCAAGAAAGTTTATTGATCACAGTGAGATTATGGTGAAATCCAATTTAATGAAAAATGTTTTGAAAACTGCACTTTATATTATACGAACTGAGAGACCTATTCATATAATTAAAGTATAGCCCCATAGTATAGGTATGTTGTCTCGCCAGATAATTGTACCGATTTCGTTAAAGACACACCGTAGACGGGTTACAGCCCGTGTACATAAAAGTGAAGATGTATGGGATCCAGACGATCAGCGTCGTATTAACGAAAATAAAAATTGGAGAGCTGGTGACCCCGAAGAAGATGCGTGGGATATAGACAAAGAGCGTGACGCAGCGAGATACAAACGGGAATCGTTGGAATCTGTATTTAGGTTGAAAACTGACGGTGAAGAAGAGACTTTAAAGAAGATGAGAGAAAGAATTGATAAATGGGAAGAATATATAGATAAGGAAATGGGTAGTTATGATAGTAATGATTAGAAGAATCGCAAGTATTTTTTTGAAAGATGAAAAACCTAAACTCGGGCGCTGGAATCTGAAGACATGTGAGGACATGGTAACATCTATCAATTCTATTTACCAAAATAGGGATCACTGTGGTGATACAATTTGTAAAACACCCAAACAGGCATCTGAATATCTTACAGAGAAGAAACCTAAGTTGTAGCTAATTATTTATAATTTAAGACAAAATGATCACAGGCGATCCTATTAACGACGACATCCAATGGCTACTTCAAGAACTTAAACAAGTTGACAAAGATCTTGAAGCAGTTAACGCGTACCGTAGTTTTACTGAACGCGGAAATACAGTGTCCATCAGATATGCGGCGATAGATGAAGAGGCGGAGATCTCTTGGAATCTCCCAGAATATCTTCAAAAACAATTGGCAGTTTTGAATTATGCGAGAGACAACATAGTTTTTGAATTGGGGTGCTTAGACGAAAGTTACTTAGAAAATCTGTAATAACAATTTGTAAGAATGGATCATCTACGAAACGCACTGCGTGTCATAGATCAGAACTCTGACAAGTTACCCGAGGGTGACTACCTTGAAATATGTAATCATTTACGAAATGCGTACAGGGATAGAGATGCTAGGGAGATGGCAACCCTCGTTGATTACGAAAATTTTGATATATTTGTAAGTGACACCCCCGGTGATGTCCTTGATCACTTTTATGATCATTATTACAACACGGCCATCTTAAGTGAAGAGAACTTCCTTCGTATGCAACTTACCTATTTACATGATGAGTTAAACTACAATAAACCTTTGCAGCGTGCCACGAAATCTGTAAAGAGGGAAGCTATAAGGCAGTATTGTATGTTACACAACATTCTTTTAGAACAATATGATGAAGAAACACTTCGTACACACCTTGATGAGTCGGGATGTGATCTCGGTGATTCTGGGACTAAATTTGAAAAAGGTGTAAAGCAGATGTATAAGTCCTATATCGCAGTTGAAAATACATATAGGGAAATATATTCAACTGCAATTCAAAAACGAATTAGTAAGATCAATGGATGGATTGAGAATTTAGACGACATGTGACCTAAGTCAGACCTAGACACTTGTAATTGTAAGTAAAATGATTGCACCTGTATATGATTATCGTTGGGGTTCCGGTACAAAGCAGTTAACTGATCGAGATATTCTTAATAATTCTAAAAAGTTTATTATTAAGAATGGTAAAAAGTTTGAAATTAATCATGTTCCAAAGATTGGTGAGATGGGTATCCACGGTGGTGTCCTTCAAGTGATTCGCGGTGCAAGACAAATCACATATCATTAGTACCTAAGTGAACAGTATTATTTGTAATTCCAATACAATGAAGCCTTTACTCATATTTGACCTCAATGGTATATTTTTGGACAGGGAGAGGGGTGATGTCCAGAAAAAGCCAGACTTTACAGTGGGTAGATTCAAATGTTACAAGCGTCCAGGGATCAAACAATTTCTTAAATGGGTTCATCACCATTTTGATGTAGCTGTTTGGTCTTCTACTATGCCACACAACACGATTCCAATTGTACAAAACATATGGGGAAAGAAGATGAAGGATTTGAAATTTGTATTTTCACAAAATCAGTGTACACATGGTGGGGTGATTGGTGATAAACCCATACTTCTCAAGGATTTAGAACGCGTGTGGACGATCTTCCCATGGTATAATGGATCAAATACACTACTGATTGATGATTCTCCATATAAAGTTATAAATAACCCTTTACACACTTCAATTCATCCAGAATCTTCAGACCATACTGCATTACATACAACCATAAAGCCATACCTCCAAAGACTGCTTGATAGTGGATTAAGTATCACGCAATTTCTGTCTGAAAATGACCTAAGTTAGACTTAGATCCGTGTAATTTTAACTGAAGATATGAATATCATATACGATTGCGAAGCATATGGCGTTGAACCACCCCAAGAAAAGTATATAATGCTAATCTGTGAAAGTGGTATTCAAACTTATACTTGGTTTGGACGACGGGCGTTATATCTACACCCGGGTGCTATACCCCACGATCAAGGAATGTCATATGGAAATTTCGTTTGTTGCGGTTTGACATTAAATGTTACTTCTTATTCTGATAATAGTAATGCGACGAACTATTTGAGCAATATCCCCGCAACCCATATTACTAATTATACAACCAACACAAATGTGACAAATTATTTCACTAACAATACATTATCTACATATATATCCCCTGATAAGTATTCCGAATATGCATTGATGATGAGCGGTGTATCTTTACTTATATCTATTACACTTGTGATAGTATCTATGGTTATTTCATGTAGGAATTCCTCCGAAAATAGAGCTCTTAGATACATGATGATGTACAATCGTACACCAAATCCGCAAATTCCTATAAGAATAACCTAAGTCAGAATTAGACCCATGTAATTTCAACTATAACAATGGAAGACCTCACCAGCCTCATGCAATCTATTGACCTCATTTCCAAGTCAATCCCAGAGGGGGAATACTTGAAAATGTGTCACAATATGAAAAACTTATACAAGGTCGTGCCACGACCGACTTCCCCAGAGGCACATTTACCGAGGGTTCGTGCGCCTAGACCTATTATAGATAGTGATTCCGAGGAAGAACTGAATGATGAAGATTTGAGACCCCTTAATCGGATGAGAGATCAGGTAATCCAATACGCACTCGCGATTTCGCAAGCAACGAGACAGATAAAACAGAGAGAAAGTCGTCTCAAGTATCTCAAAATAAAACAGAGAGTTACCGCAGCTGTGAGAAAGGATGCGGTGAGGGAGCGAGCACAGCAACTTGGTATTAGGTTACGAGAATTCACACTTGAAGAACTTCGTGCAAAGGGACACACTGTATCCAATGAACGGAGTTTTTACAGAAGTTACATTGATAGAAGTAATCTTATTACACAAGGTGTTATACTCGACATTCAAGATGAGATTGCGGAAATTACTGCCTATAGAGAAGAGCAAAAGGCTAGACATCGCGACGCTTATGAATCACTTCATGGACGACCACCGCCATAATTTAAATAGGAAACGATGGTGTATCTTGTAATTTACTTTCACCTAATTTTGTGTCTTTAATATATCCAATTAACATACCCAAATTGAATCCTGCGGCTAACCCACCAGTCACCAATGATCCAATTCCGAGAGCTTCAAGAATCTTCTTCATCTACTATGGGCATTTATAAGTTTGACGACACCACCATTCATTCCCCCCTGAGTATTCAAAGATGAGATGGATGAGAGCACCGCAGATGACAAGAAGCCATTGTTGTGGAATAACAAAATTGAATTGTTTGAGACCCCAAAAGAGAGTGGCATTCATGATACCTATGATGATTGATTCAAAGAGAACAGTTTGAATTGATCGTTGCATTTACTATATATTTTGAAATAAAATTTTGTCAAGATGATGGTACTAAAGCCACTAAATATGATTTTGTTATGGAGTTCTAAACATCCCATTCTATTATTTATCTCCACCTATACTAGAATGGTAGTGACAAGTAAACTCAGAAGACACAAGGTCATGGAGCGTGCTATGAGGGCCTTAATGGGTAATAATTTACCTCCGAGGTTCAAGTTCAAAGATACTTATGATTCTATTGAAGTACCTACAGCCTATCAACAGCATTTACCCTCACAGGCAACCCTAGAGGCCAAATTTGACGAGTTGATTGCCGAGGAAGAAGTTGTAGCTCCTACAACACAAATAAAGGCTGACATGATCGTGTCCTCCAACCTAGAAGTCGGAACCTCCAACTTGTTCGTGGACACCCAAACTGGTCGTGTGGGGATTGGGACGGACTCACCTGCGTACACCCTAGACGTCCACGGGACCTCAAACGTAGGGGCCCTCACGGCGACGACTGGGACTTTTACGGGCAACGTCGGCATCGGGACGGCGAGTCCGACATCAAACTTGCACGTTTTTGGTGGTGCACTCTCTGCGGACACAGACCTTGCAACCTTTCATTACACGAATCCTAATCAGTCTTTACTTAAAATCAGGCAAGTTAAACATACCCCAGCGAACTCGGGCTGGACTGCTTGGAGCACACGCATCCAACAAGTCACTGACGTGACTAACCAGTCGTATATTGAGTTCAATCCAGTGGGTGGTACGTACGCTACGGCTTTTGGTAGGGATACTAGTGAATATATGCGTATCACCGGTGCCGGCAATGTCGGCATCGGGACGGCGAGTCCTGGTTACAAATTACATGTAGAAGATAGTACCAACCCGAGAATAATGCTTGAAAATACCGATACGGCATTAGGTGAGAATCAGGATATTGGATCAATCCTTTTCAAACAGAATGATACTTCATCGACTGGAACTGGTATCATCGGTAAGATCAGAATGTCTTCCGTAAAAGCACCAAACAGGGCTAATTTCTATGGTGAGTCTGCCAACATGATTTTTAGTGTGGGTGAGTACGCTGATGACAACGCTAATAATGACGCACTCACCATCAGGGGTGACGGCAACGTCGGCATCGGGACGGCGAGTCCTGGTCAAAAATTAGAAGTGGGTCATTATGGTGGCGCACTTTCCAGTGACTTCGGAGCAATTCGCATAACAAATCATGCAACAAATCTTCACGCAACATCACTCGCTCGTTTTGATATCTCTTTGGGGGACATTAACAGTAATACCGGTTCTGGAAGTAGAAAACTTATATTTAATTCAAAAACAACTACGACAGACTCGGGGACAGATATACTATGCTTAGATGGCCTAAATAACAACGTCGGCATCGGGACGGCGAGTCCGGGTACCAAGTTGGACGTGGTTGGTCACCCACACACTTTTATAAGAAAGATGGCACAAGCTGGCACGGCTACGAACGATTACAATCACATCCTCGGGGGTCCCAGACCTGGTACTACTAGCGCTGGAGCAGTTCATTTTATTAACGGTAGTGCTAGAACTTCGGATGGCGGAACAGATACATACACAATTCGAAATGACTCTGGGAGACTTCGTTTAGGAAACGCATCGTTTGATACTCTCCTAGAAGGCAAAATCGGCATCGGGACGGCGAGTCCGACGCACAAGCTCCACATTCGGAGTAGTACAGCCGCCGCTTTATTAGTGGAAAGTAATAACGGTGGAACGGGCTATCCGGTAAATATAGACTTTCGCAATTACAATACTCAAGATCCACCCGGAGCACGCATCTCGGTCACCGATGACACCGATTACGGTTCCGACATCAGATTTCTCACGAAGACGGGCTCTACTGGTATCGGGCCGTTGTCTGAGAGAATGATAATACAGGGTGATGGCAACGTCGGCATCGGGACGGCGAGTCCGGATAACAAACTTGAAGTTCGAGGAAACATACAGGCTTCGTGGAGTGATACTAACCATGGTATGATTGTGGATGCCGGTGGAACTGTTCGACGTGATTATGGGGGTTTCGGAGCTGGGTTCCACTTTACCAATAACGCAATCTGGCCAACCAATTATGCGGGTACTTATAGTGCTGGTGGAATGGATTTTGGAAGTTCGTCGTATCGTTGGAATAATGTATACACAGAGGCTTTAAATGCGACTTCATATACATTGACCGGAGACGACACACCTCACAAACAAAGTATAAAAAATAGCGCGAATTTATCCGTTGGGTGGTATAGAATCGCAGAAAATGGTAATGCCGTGGATGGAGCCAGTAATGGCAGTAGGTGTTCTGCTCGATTCACGATTATCGATTATGATTCTGGTCGACACTCAACTCGCACTCTCTATGCTGGTGGTACATATGGTAATAAGCCATTTATTCATTTATTGACGAATACATCGTATGGTTCGGATGGTAGCATAAGTAGAGTTAGGGTTGTTAATGGTAGCACATACGAAGGTCTCGCCGTTGAAATATACGTTGATACCGCATGTAATGCGAATGAAATTCGTATAGTGATGGACGATAATTATCAAGGAAGTGGGTTCACAATGGTGAATTTTGAGAGCGTCGTCGCCGATCATAGCAACATGAATGAATATGTGTTAGATCTTAATATCACATTCTGGGGAATGTTCTTGGACAACACTACAAAAAATATATGTATGTTTGAAAATGGCAACGTCGGCATCGGGACGAACTATCCAACTGCGAAGCTCCATGTGAATGGCTCCATTTATGCACCCGGTCATCCCGTACAGTATGTGGCAGATAATGTACACAGTATAGTCAGTTATGGCGCAACTTCAGGTGGTCGCTATGTGACACCACTTGATGTAACTATTACACCCAAGTTTTCTAATTCCAAGATTTTTCTACAATGGGTAATCAATTGCGAAGCATATGAGAATCTGGTTTTTAGAGTTTACAGGGGGTCAACCTTAATTGGATATAATACAAGTATCGGTAATAACAGATGGAATGGTGTTTCGGCCCCAAATTATGACCACGATCAAAACTCTACCCCGGAACAAAATATAATCAGTTGGATAGATAGTCCAAATACCACGTCAGCGGTGACATATCGCGTGTATGCGCAATCGTCGACCACCGGTAGCCACCCATTTTACCTGAATAGAACATACGGTAGTAACGACACGGGAACAAACGCCTATGAAAGAATGGTATCCTACAAAAGTGCAATGGAAATTGCTGTATAAATTATATTTACTCATAACAAATGGATTTCGCGCAAGCTTTAACACGTTTATATCCAGAGAATAACTGGGAACTTCACGGTGAGGACTACGAAGGATTGAAGTGGTTAGATGAGAACGTACCCAAACCATCCGAAGAAGAACTTACAGTAGAATGCGAAAGAATAAATAACGAAAGACCTTTGAAAGTTTTACGTAAAGAGAGAGACTCCATACTCTCAAAAACAGACAAATACACAATTCCTGATTGGCCTCACCCCACCCCCGAAGCGAAACAGGCGTGGTTGGATTACCGCCAAGCTCTCCGAGACCTCCCAGCGAATACAACGGACCCGGAGAACCCGGTTTGGCCATCCCCTCCCTAAGTGACCCTCCCTCCCA
>Ga0209666_1000460_pt1 | contig 31682 bp, 19 predicted proteins | sample SaaInlV_125m_DNA_FD_184679 | JGI IMG/M metagenome (GOLD analysis project Ga0209666, IMG submission 184679) | Marine microbial communities from expanding oxygen minimum zones in the Saanich Inlet - Saanich Inlet SI037_S3LV_10m_DNA (SPAdes)... | ecosystem: Environmental > Aquatic > Marine >...
GTAGTGTGTGCGCGCGTGTGTGTGTGTGTGTGTGTGTTTGTGTTTGTGTGTGGGGGGGGGCGCACGTGGGCGAGGGCGGGCGCGAAAAGATAACTCTGCTCGTTTGCACACACGAGTAAAGGTGCACACGAGCGCAGTGTCTGTGTGACAAGGCGTTCGTGTGTGCCTCACCTCCCCCCCCCCAAAATGACAACACTGCTGCCCAACCTTTCTGGCCTAAAACTGTCGTCGGAAGACGACCAGGAGGCACCCGAGCCCGTCGAAATTGGGACACCCTACAAGCAGCTAAAAGCGGAACCTCCCGAGGAGCACATTCGTTTTGAAACTCAGTATCGAGATGCGCTCTTTCACAACAACAAGCTCCTCGCCATCGCAGACGCGATTGAAAACCGCAACCGCGTAGTGTGGAGCACCAACCACACGCACCTGTACGAGACGATGCCCGAAAATGACCACTTTGCAGTTGGCACAAGGCGCTGGTGGTGGGAATGGCGCGAGCGTTTGCACCATGATGGCGACCTCGACTGGATTGGCGGAGGGTCTTGGAATGACGTCTACATTGTTCCAAAAAGGCACGTAAGGCGCACATTGCCAGAAGACTGCTTCCAGTTGATTTTTGATCAGAAAACGGCACCCGAAAACTTGGTGATTCGGATGAGCAAGAAGGGGGCAGACACCAAGGAGGAGGTCATACGCGAGATGATCACTGCGGCCTATGCTCACTTTTATGGATTTGGCCCCGTCATTTTCGCGCAATTTTACATCAGGGACCAGGATGAGCTGAATCTGCTCAAACGAGGGAAGTTTCGCCGCCTGCCTTGGGACTTTACGTTGAACGAGTCGACGTACCAGGGACCCAGGGCATCGCTGAGGGGCAATCCAACGCTCGTCTACACCGTCTCAGAGGCGTGGAGGGGCAACTGCAGAGACCGCATCAGCAGCAGGAGTGGAGAGCCACAGTTTGAGCCCAGCGAGTTTGCGGCCGAGTTTGTCGCGCTGTGCATGCGTGCGGCCAAGGTTGGATTCTGGCACATGGACATTAAGCGGGACAATCTACTCTATCGCACCAGCGAATGTCGCCCACTCGAGCTCTCATTCACCGACTTTGATGCTTACTTTTGCCGCATTCTCTCTCCCAGCGAGCGTTCCGAAACGTACAAGTGCTGCGTTGCCGCGACAGCGGCCTGCTTCCTTGGTGAGATTCGCTGCAGCGAGGGCATTGAAAAGTGGCGCGAATACTCCGCCGAAGTGAAAAAGGCACTGAAGACCTTTGCCGGAATCGAAATCGACAAGATGCAGCCCACCGATTGGTGCTTTTTCCTGCGCGCCACTTACAAGTCTTTCGGTGAGCATGAAATGTGGAGAGTTTACGAGACATTGCCAAACGGGCAGCGCCAGATCAAGAAGGTGCTCAATGGCACGACGGACATGTCCCAAGAGCTCGAAGAGGTCGGAGATCGATTCAGAAACCATCTCAAAAACTACATCAGGGAAGACGCAAACGGGCCCCTGGCCCCTCCCGAGTGCTTCCGGTTCGAGAGCGGCATTCCGCTCTTTCACCAGATTGTCAACTTTGCCTTTACGGATCCTCCCTAGTCGGACGTTGCGTGTGTGTGCGTGTGTGTGTGCGTGTGTGTGCATTTAAAAAAACGGCACACGCCCTCTTGCACGATTAAAAGGGAAGAAAAATTGGCGAGAGTGAACCCGTGCGGGTTTCCGCTTCGCGATCCATGACCGTCTCGGCGCTCACGCGCTTGGGTCCCAGTAGCTCGGAGAGGGTGACCGAGTGCCGGCCTTGCGCTTGCAAGTGTCGCAAAAAGGAGGCAAGCTTGGCAATGAGCCTATTGTCGTCGTGTAGAATTGCGATGCGCCCGTCGCGGGTGGCGAGCCTTGCGGCAAATCGGCCTAGGGCCGCAGCCGAGAGGCACTGGCAGACGTCGGCGTCGCCAGGATACGCCGTGCCATTGACGGTGGTCAAGTCGTAGGCCTCGAGCAATGATACCTGTGCAGGGGTTGAAAATCCCCCCGGCATGCGAACATGGCGAATGGGAAGATTGTAGCGTCGCTGCGCAATCTGTAGCGACTTTTCGACCCGCCATTTGAGCTCAATTGCCGACATCTGGTTTCCCCATCGTCCCGGAAAGTGAAGTCCAATCTCGTGGCCATCAATCTTGACGTGGTCTATAAACGTGTTCACCATCAGGTGCACCTCCGGTGGGTCGTCTGGCTTTGGATTTAGTCTGTCAAAGAAGACGAAAAACGTGACCCGCGCGCGTCGCTGCCGCAGCAGCAGCATCAGCTCAAGCACATCGGAAACCCTCATTCCCTTGCGCGGCACGTCGTCAATAGTCAATGCGATGGCGTCGGGGGTGTCGTTGTCGTCATCGGCCCTCCACACGACGCGCGAGTCGCAGCAGCTCATCCACCCACACAAGCACGGAAAGAGTGGCTCAAGAGCCGAGGCGCAGTGCTCCATGGGCTGTTCTAGAAGCCTCACGCCTCTTCCACTTGTTTAAACAACCCACTCATGCTATTTACACGCGCGAACACATGTGGCACGCTGTTTTTTAGCGCCACCCGACACGCTTGCTTTGCACCTTGGCCTCGGCCGCCGCCTGCTGGGGCTCGAGCACCGCTCGCCGCAACGTCTCGGCCATCTTGAGCCTAGACTTGTACTGCTCGACGCCAGGAAATTCCTCCAACACCTCGCCATTGTTCAGAGCCGCGTGTCGCTCGCGAATCGCCTTGACCTCGCCCGGTCTCGGCGTAAAGGTGTACAGATTGCAGGTGTTCACCGCCGTCACCAGACACAAGATCACAACAATCGGCCCGAGAAGACCAAAGAGGACGGGCGCCATCCAAAATTCGTAGTAGCCGTCGTGTGGCGGCGGCGAGGGTGGGTTTGTCGGAGGCATGGGCGGTGGTGGTCCACCGGGCGGCGCTGGCGGTGGGGTGGGCGGGTGCGAGGGCGAAGGCGGCATATTCGGTACGCAGCCGGCCGACCACGCCGCCAGAGTGACGAGAATCGGATGGCCGTGCTCGACCATGGCACCGATGCTAATGTTGTGCGCGTTGGAGGAATAGTTGGCAGGATAGGACGAATAGAGCACATAGTACCAATCCGGGTCGGCGAGTCCCACGACGGGCGAACGCTGTAGCACCATGCTGTTTGCAATGAGATACGCCGAATCGGGCCACTGCATTCCATCGTCATCGGTCACGGTCACGTACGTGTCCAAGAAATTGTCGAGATTGTACCCCTGCGCGTTCCACTCCGCCTGGCGAAGGGCCGTCACGCCGTCGTTGCTCCCTAGAGGCTTTAGGTAGACGTCTGTGGCAATGTGGCGCGCGTGGCCACTTAGGCACTCGTCTTCGGTGGCCACGGCTGCAAGCGCCAAAATCCACATTTCACCAACCTCGTTCCTTGTCAACTTGTAGGATTGCGCACGCCACGTTATTATCACACCACAACACACGTACACGTGTACACGCGTACAAACGTACACCCCACACACTGCCAACCCAACACGCTGTGGTCTCTTCCCGTATGCAAGTCTTCAATTTCCCGAAGAGCCAATCCGGGGCTTTTTAAATGGCTGGCTGAGCCCGAGCAGGTCGTCGTCCTCGTCTTCGACGTCGCGCGCACAACGCCGCGTGCCCGAGCTAAAGTTGCCCCCAGTCTCGCGCTTGATTCGCTCGCGAGCCTCAAACGAGCCGCAGGGAAGCGGCTGCGTCTCCCCAAGCGTCTCGCGCATCGAACCGCCCTGCCTCGATAGCTCGTGCGCGATGCGCTGACGGAGGCAAAGGCCCTGATCGAGGACGCGCTCGCGCTCGGCATCCGTGAGCATGCCACGACGGTCCAATTGGGCAAGCGTAAACCGTTGCCACGCCGAGCGCGAAAACAGGTTGCCCTTCATCGTTCCCGAATTGGCTATGCCTCGCTGGTCTGCCTCAAACTCGAGTACCGCCGAGTCGTCGTGATCCAGCAATCGGCCATTGCTGATTGAGTGCACCGTCGCCTTGGTCAGATTGGAGCACTCGTGACCCTGCTTCTTGGAAAACTTGGCCAAGTCGATGTACCGTCCCTCGGGTTGAACAGTCGAGAGCTTGACGCTGAGTGGCTGCAACACCGCATCGCGATCGCACAAGCCCGGAAAGCGTAGGCACATTTGCGGCAAATCGCGGATCGTCTCGGCAAGGTCCTCGGTGAACACCTTTGGAAACGCGGAGGTCATATTTTCGACGTATTCCTCGACATCGTTGTGCAAGGTTCCTGCCATCTTGTACGTTAGGAACATCTGCAACATGTCCCATTCAAACGGGAGCGAGTTGACCGATGCGTCTTCCTCGACGCTGGCAGCGGCGGCCACCTTGGCCACACCCGGAGTCGCCACGCGTGGGCCCTGCGCACTGGGCCCGGCCTCGGTGTCGCGCACGGGTGCTTCCGCGGGGCGTATCTCGGCGGCGTCGCCGTCGCCTTCGACGCGCTGAGCGTCGAAGGCGTTGAGATCTTCGCCGCGATCGTCGATGAAGGCATCGCTCAGATTGTCGCCAGCGTCGGTGTTGTCGTCCTCGTCCACTTCCTCGCCGAGCGGAGGCGCCTGCTGCTCCTCCTCCTGTGACTGGTACACTTCCTCCTCCTCCTGGTTCTCGTTCAGCTGCGACGTCGGTAGCGGCGACTGATGGTTGTCGTCGACCAAGTCGCCATCGGGTCCTTGCATGGGATCATCGTTGCTGTCGTCGACTCTGCGGGGGGCGTTTTCATCCAATCGCTCACGCTGCTGCCTCCGAAGCGACGAAGGTTGCCGAAACGTGTCGGGCGCATGTTTGCTGCTGGCACCCGCCAGTCCCGGCTGGCGCGACAGGAAGGCGGCGGCCTCGACGACCAGGTTGGAGTGCTCTCGCGCGATCCACGTGTTGAAAAAAATGGCATTGTGTTGCTCCGACTCCTTGATGGGCACGCCCTTTGTAAACGCAACGGGCGTGGCCGCAACTGGCAGTGCCATCTTCTTGTTGAGATGGTCTAGGCGTTTCTGGTACCCTGAAGTGCCGACGATGGTGTCGTCAAAGGGCCGCTTCATGCTCTTGGGATTCGCAAACGTCTCTGTCAGTGTGCCAGAAGTGTCCTTGAACATTCCCATGGGATGAATCCTGTCCGGAAGCAGATTGTCGTAAATCTTTTTGCCCCCCGCTTGCATGGGCCTCTTTCCCAGAAGCGTCGTCTGCTGGTAGCTGTAGACGGGGATGCGCACCAGGTTTTCTGGCGACGGCTGAGCCATCATGTAGATCGTGTCGCGCATGCTCTCGCCCGTCATGCTCTCGAGGTGCATCAGTGAGAAAAAGTTGCCACGTGCATTCGCCGACTCGCGCTTGACCATTCGCGTCGCGCTGGAGTAGACCGTTTTGCGCTTGGCACCGCTGGACGCCGCCCCGCCATCTCCCGAGCCCCTAACCTTTGTAAAGGACTTGTGGATTGCCCAATTAAAGTCGTACTCGGCGGGAGTCAGTAGGCGGTTTTTGGAGGTTGAGGATCCGGCGGCGGCAGTAGCGTCGTCCGTCGTTGCGTCGGATCGATTGGCGTTGACGAGCTCATACTCCCAGGGCAGGTTGCGTCGGATGCCGAGAAGGTGGTGCCACTCGGGCTTTCCAAAATGGCCCGAGGGTTTGCCTTGCAGCACGTCCTTCAAAAACTGGTCGTCGATGCCGCTCGCGAGGACGTCTTGGGTCGTGGGCATCACGGCCGCGGCGACACGCGACGCATCGCGCTCTCGGGACGTGGACGCGTGGTAGTGGATGGCTTGGCCATTCGTGTTCTTGCCGTCGGTCATGGCCTCCTTCACCGCATCCAGAGCCGTCCGCTCAGGGTCGTTTCCCCGTGGCATGGCCGCAAAGCCCCGCTTAGTCAGCCGATTGGTGTAATCGGCACGAAGCTGGCGATGGGTCTCAAGCTGCTCCGCAAGACGACCACAGTCGCGTCGAGTGATGCCGTCATGCATGATGCCCTTGGTTTGCACGCGGTCGCAAACGGGGTTGCCGTATTGATCCGTGGGTGGATCGATGGCGATGCCGCCGTCGTCGTCGTCGTCGTCGCTACTCGATTCTCCAAGGTCGCGTCCGCTGTCCATGCCCTCGGCACATCGCTTGGCACGCTTGCTCGCTCTCCTATCGGCAACTTCGCACTGCCTCGCCGCTTCGGAGCCGTCCATGTCTGGAACGTCAGCGTTGTTGTTGTTGTTGTTGTTGTGGTTGTTGTGGTTGTCGTCGTCGTTTGCAAACTGCCCGTTTTCGCCGCGTGGCGCGGGAACCGACGTCGACGCCGCCGCCGCGGGTGCGGATGCGGGTGCGGCTGTGGCCGCGGCAGACGCCTCCCCGTCGAGCGCGGCCGTCAGATTCTCGGCCTGCTGCGCATCCGTCATGGTTGGTGTCGCGCTTGACGTGGGAGCTGCCGGTGGAGGTCGCGACGAGTTGTCCTCGTCCTCCTCCACTGGAACGGCGCCCTGGCGAGCCGTGTTTGCAGGCTGCGATGGGTTGATGCCCTTGCTCGGCTTGGGCATCTTTCCCACGAGCGTCCGAAAGTCCAAATCGGCACCGTGAAGCTGCGCGAGCGCCGTCTTCATCTGAAAAAAGTGGGACGAGGTCGGCGGCGAGTGGTCGAGGTTGTGCGACCAGGCGTTTAAAATGGTCTCAAAGTCGAGGCAGCGCTGCAACGAGCGGATCACGTCGACCATCTGGTCGACACAAAAAGAGCTGAGATTGCCCTTTTCGTCGGGGAGCATGTCCTTAAAATCGATGGCCGTGTGCTTGTACATGAACTTTCCGACGATTGCCGACTCCATTGAAAATAAATGAAACAGCATGCGCCGCTTGATCTTCTTGCGCCGCGACGGCTTTGGAAGGTTGAATTCGTCGTACTGAATGTCGTCCCAGGTGTTGGTGAGCTCGCGCGCGTAGGCAAGGTTGGGCTGGCAGTGGGGCAGGTGCTTGATGAAGACCAGTCCATACGCCATGAGGCACGATATCACGCGAATGCGGTTGATCTGTTCCTTGACCGCAATCGAGGCCTTCTCGTAGTCAAACTCGTCGTCGCCTCCCTTGGAGTCGGCCGCATGGACAATCTGCGCAATGCTGCGATCGACGAGTGCCTGTCGGTTGGTGGCGAGCTCGACGTCCTGCTTGACGCCGAGGGGACCGCAATTGGTGGCCATCATGTGCGTCTCGAAGTGCAGCGTCTCGATGTGGACGGTGGTAAAGCTCTCGAGCCCGTTGGTGCCCATCGTCTTGACGGTCCGCTGCAGGTTGGCGTGTTGTTCCTGCGCACAAGAGAATGCATTCAATGCGCCGTGGAGGCACGCGAGCATTCGAATTGAGCACACATACCATGGTGATCATTTTCAGGTACTCGATGCGCGAATTGTCGGCGCTGGCAAAGTCGGTGGTCACCTCGTCGTAAAACCTGCGACGCCATGGGGTGGGAGCGGTTCGAAGTGGTGTGTGTGTGTGTGTGTGTGGGACCGTGTTCAAGGGTCGTGGGCGTACACGCATCGGCCACACTTGTCGTCCATGTTGCCGTTCATGCCCGCCTTCGCGCTGGACTCGTTGGCGCCGTTGACAATCCAACCCTTGCACAGGACATCCTTGAGGCGCATCGCGCGAGCGCTCTTGCCCATGCCTGCCAAGCGCACATCATCGATCACCAATAGTGTTTGTGTGTGAGCATGGTTTTTGGCACGCACCAGGTCCCCCGCACATCAGATAAAAGAAGCTCACCTCTTGAAACCTGATTGTGTTGTGGGCAATCGTTAGCTCATGCACGTGTACTGTAAAGGGTTCGAATGGATTGCAGCGCACGGTTCAAACGAATGGAGCCAAGCCTCGAGCATCAACCGAATCTGGTCGCCCTGCACCTTGATCCCCGCGCTCATCATGTGCGTCAGAAAGCAGCGCCAGTGGCCCCACGGAGTCAGGTCCTTGCGCACCATGCCCTGGTCGTGTCCAAACGCCACGTTGGCGGTGCCGTGCTTGCAATTGATGTCGTCTGGGTTGACCTTACGACCCCTCCCAAGTTTGGACAATCGGATGCCCACCTCGGCCGCCTCCTTGAGCGCCTTGCGCAGCCCCTTGTCGCAGATGTCCTTCCAGCCCGGAGGGATGGTTCCCGAGAGCTTCTTGGACGAAAAGGCGTGCTCAAAGCGGCGGAGGCCGAGTCGGATGCACGCTTCCACCTGCTGGCAGTGCAGCGTTTGCCGCAGTCGCTGACGCGTTGCGATGGCTTGCCGGCGTTCCGCTGGGTTTTGGCATTGGATGCTTGCAATGTCGAGGCGTGCACGTTTGTCGTAGTCGTCAACCATGCTGAATGCGCGCTCAATCTCGAGCGAAATGTCGCGAAGCGCCTGTCGAGGCTCGAGCACCCATACGTTACCGACCTTGTCCACGTTGCGCGTCTCGTACGCGCGACGATCCAGTCGCTCCTGTTCGGCCACCGTCTTGTCGATTGAGTCGTATGCAAGCATCTCCGAATTGAGAATGCTCTTGCTGACCGCCGCCGCGACGGCATCGCGCTCGGTAACGTAGGAGTTGAAGGCCATCTCGGTCGCGTCGCGGGCCTGCTCAAACTCCTTGGGTGGGTCGCACTCCTGCGTGCGTCGAAGCACCTTGTCGTCGTTTTTGCGCAAGTCGAAAAACGACTTGAGTAGTACGTCATCGGGCACCACGCTGCCGTGTACCGGTCGCGGAAACGGCACGTTGAAGATATTCTTGACGCTATTGTCATGGCACGCCCACATTGCACCAAGCTCCACGACTTCGTCCGGTGGACGAAATGTGCCGTCTGGATCAAAGTAGTTGTTTGGGTTGCACTGCACCGGCAAAATCTTGATCTTGTTTCCCGAGGCGTCGATTGTGCCGGCAATGGCCACGTTGACACCCGGATGGCCAGGGCGTACCGTGTCGGACTCGACATACCGCTTAAAGTTGAGCGCAACGCTCGGGCCGAGCGGGTGGCTGCCGCCCCACCGTATACGCTTCTTGTCCTCCCTAAGCGGACGATCGATGCAGCCCGCTGGTGTCTCGTTGGCCATGTCCGCATAGAGGGGGCGTCCGCGGCTGCTATCGCCGGCACCGGCATAGTGCAGCAAATGCTTGGTCAGTGCCGACATCGAGTCGATGCGCTTCCATTGCGTGGATGCCGTATTCTCCAAGTCCTCGTCGTTGATCTGCGAGCGCTGCAGCTTGTTTTGCTGCATGAGCTTGGGCTTGCGCAGTGCCTCGGGGATGGCATTGATGTTGCCCGCGCGCGTGATCTCCGACGTCTCTTGCATGAGGTTGCCCCACAATTGGTCGTCCGAGTGGGTACTGCAGTAGATGAGCTTAAAAATGCGAATTGCGACCACTTTGGTCTTGTCGGGACTGTAGAGTTCTTCCAAGAACCAACCAAACTGCATGGCCGACATCTCGCGCTCCTCGGGCTTCTTGGAGGGGTCATCCTTGTGAGGACGATACGTGTAGGTCTTCACATTGCCATTGAGCGACTTTTTAATTCGATCCAGCTCCTCGCCCTCCTTGTTGTCCTCTCTAGCCTCGGTAAGCTCGGTGTGTTCGTCGGTGCATGTCCAACCCTTGGCCGTGCCGGTCGTCAACATGCCAAGTAGCGCGGCCGAACTCACCTGTCGGGCACGTGCAGACTGGTCGGATAGCGTCTCCCACTCGCCAATACGAGCGGCATCCTTGGCGATGAATTCGCCCACAATGTTGTGGCAAAGCACGCGTGCGGGACGTGGTTCGCAACCGGATTTGAATGGCGAGCTCGAATTGCTCCACTGGGCCCAATACCCGGGAAGCCCCGTCATGTATTTTGCCGGAACCGGTTTGATATTGTCGCCCATGATGTCGCTCCTGAATCCGGGCATCTCGTTTAGCCCCATGCGCAAGGCGCGAGGGTCGTCGCGAACCGATCCATCGTCGCCTGCATTCGCGCCATTTGGTGCCTCCGACTGTCCCTCGGCGCTGCCACCGGCCTCCGAGGGTTGGTTGGCTCCCCTGGCCCACGACGGCGTGTCGCTCTGGTCGTCGGGAAATTCCTGTTCGCGAGCACCTTGTTCAAAGTCGTCCACTGCCGATTCGGGCGAGTATGGATGCTGCTGGTACCCAGCCACTGACGGAGGCGGACGAAGTCCCCTGTCGTCGTCCTCGCCTCCGAATTGCGACACCGAATCATCAGACTCTGCCATCGGCGAGGACACCGTGCCGGGTTTGGCAAGCGCCAAAGCGTCGCTGTCCTTTTTAGCGCATACTCTCACACCCACTCACAAGCCGCAACAGTCTGTCGACGCAGAGCGCTGCGCCTGCGCCTCGCCAAAGTACCCGCACGCGATTAACGCAAAACCCGAGCACAATCTGAAAATTCTAACTTTGTGTTCCGGCTTCTAACATCCCCTGTGAAAAATTCTAACTCTTGGGTCTTCTCTCTAGTCTTGGGCCCTGCGCGCAGCCTCACGGCAAACGGATCTCCCGGCGAGATACAAAAAAGTTTTGCATACTTTACATAGGAACTCTCGAGATCACATCGAGATCCGTTTGCCGTGAGGCTGCGCACAGGGCCCAAGACTAGAGAGAAGACCCAAGAGTTAGAATTTTTCACAGGGGATGTTAGAAGCCGGAACACACTTTTAGAATTTTAGATTTGTGCTCGGGTTTTGCGTCGGGCGAAGTCGACAACAAGTCGCACGACGTCGGCTGCCGGCGTTTTTCGCGCGACGCAAAACGCGAGCAGTAGTGGATATGGTCGGTTGCTCAAGCGTTTGAGCAAGAACCCCGTCGATACCGAGTATGGCGGCGGCGGCGGTGGTGGCCGAGGCGGTGGCCGAGGAGACGGTCTCGCGCAAAGAGCACGACTGGGAGCGCGATGAACGGCGTGGCGATCTTGCCGCCGAAGGAAATGTCGTCGCGTCCTGTTGCATTTTTGCCTCGTCGATTGCCCTCGATGCGCTCACCGCACTGCCCACAACAGTCGTCGCCGATGTGCCCACCTCGCTCCGAACCACAGCTCTCATACTCGTCGGATTGATTGGAGCTCCACCTGTCGAACCGAGCTACCTCTTTGAGCAGCGCGGGCTTGCATGCATCCTGCTCGTGGTCGCCTCTTGGGTGGGCCTGCACCACGGTGGCTCGAATGCGCGCATCGCCGACGCCATCTACACCTTGTTTGGGGGATGGTCGGCCGTCGGTCTCTTTGGATGGTCCGGGCCTCGTGCTGGCGAAAAGGGACACGACCCTCACGAGCGCCGCGAAAACGTGACGGCGCTTTGCGCGGCCTTTTTGGGTTACGCCGGGCTGCGCGTCACGCGCGCGGGCATGACGCACGCTACCGAAGCCATCTCCTTCACCATGAGCCACGAGGACGTCACGGCGCGCGGCGTGGCGCTTGCCGACGACCTGGTGGCAGCGGCGCTGGTCTTTGGAGGACTGCTCTGTGTGTGCGCGGCCATCTTTGTTCTCTCAAACCACGAGATCATCTACAAGCGCGGATGCACACCCATTTGCGCAACCATGGGCGTCTACTCGGTGCTCGTGTTTACGGCTGCATTCGTCGTTCAGATTGCCTCGTATGCGCGCATGGAGGAGTTGGACGTCTTGTTCAACGAGGCCTCGTGTGCCGGCAACGTGGACGTCTGCTCGCAGGCCTTTCGAGCACGGCGCTTTTACGCTGCGAATGGATCTCCGGCGGTGCTCTGGGCGTGTGCCGCCGGGCTCACACTCTTTGCATTCCCATACGACCGGCGCTGTCGCAGTCGGCGCGATTACTTTGGTGGTGTCGAGGACCCCACGGGACGCAAGGCGGCGACTGCGAGTGCGTGGACTGCCATTCTTTCGGCCATTGTAGCGCTGGCCTCGGTGGTCCTATTTGCAGACAGCGCGAGCTTTCTGGCGAGTTTGGAGGTCCTGTTGCTCTATTTTTCGATTCCGTTGGCATGGTTTGGAGAGTCGTGGATTGCATGCGGGATGCACGCGGGCGGCATTGCCGTGTACACCGCCACGCGATTGGGAAGCGCTCTGGGCTACGACCTCTCCTACCTAACACATTGGTTCGTGGCTGCCACTCTGTTGATCACGGTGCTACTTTCCATCACGACGGGCGTCTCGCTGTTGCTGTACAATAGTTGGTGCTCTCAGGGACGGTACATTGAATGGGTCGAGGTGTTGACGGCGCTGTTGCTCGTGGCGCTCGTGTCCATGCAGCTTTTGTTAACGATTGCGTCGCTCTCGCTGGGAGCCGGCTATGATGGCACGAGAATCGGAGACGGGCGCACGTGGCGACAAACCAGCTTTGAGTGGGCCACACAGCACTCCATCTCCTTCTTTTTTGCCGCGGCGCTGGTCGGTGGTCGATTCGAGACACAAAACCCATCCATCAGCCGAGACGTGCTGCGATGGGTGTGGTTTCTCATTCCGGTGCTGCTCACGGCGCTGTGGACCGCTACGATTGTGGTATTTGAAGACGCCATACCGTACATGAGTGCCGGTGAACCAGTTCCGCTTGCAATCGCCACGTTTGGTGCCGCCGTGCCGTGGGTTGTAGTTGGAGTGGTATTGTGTTGAGTATCAGCGAGTGTGCCCAAAACCCAAGCACATAAAATTGCAATGTGCGGTGTGTCGGCGCCTCCCACGCGTGTGCAGACGCGGCCCTTGCGGCGGGTGTGGGCATGTATTAGCAATCGCAACCGCTTGCCACTCCTCTGCCACATACAGCCACACACAGATGCCGTCCAAAGTCGCCAAGGCCGCCTTCACCGTCGCCGGTGCCGATCCCGCCCAGGACAAAGCCCCGGCCCCGTCCAAGATGGCCACTCCCAGCGGCAGTGATGCCATCCCTCACATTGACGAGCTCGATGTCTCCAAGCTGGAGATTGGCACCAACGTCCTAAAGGGTAACAATGGCGACCGCTACATTGAGATGAAGTACAATCCCAATGGTGGCCTGGCGAGTCGCTTTGGAATCGAGTTTGCCAAGCTTCCCGAGTTTGTGCGCAGCCCCTTCAAGGCGGGCCCCGCCATCAACAAGGAGACCAAGGAGCCCATTGGCAAGGCGTGGTCCATTGCGATCGAGATGACGCCGCGGCAGGCTGACAAGTGGATTGAGCTCGAGAACAAGCTGATTGAGCACTGCACGCCGATGCGCAACGACGTCTATCCGCCCAAGACGGGCCGCAATGGCGAAAAGGAGCTGATGGACGAAAAGGAGTTTGAGAAGAAGTTCAACTCGCTGCTCCGGCCCGCCGATCACGACAAGGGCTACCCGGCGACGCTTCGGATCTCGGTGCAGCACGAGGCAGTGGACGAGAATGGCAACACGCGCACGATGCCAAAGATTTACAAGACGCACTACAAGCCCAACCGTTCCACGGGCAAGATGGGCTGCACTCGCCCCTCGCTCGGTAACGTCCACGACGACCTCGACCGTGGCGCTGCACTCGCACTGATGGCCATGCTCTCGCGCGGTGTCTACTTTTGTGGCGCCGGATGGGGCATCAAGATGTCGCTCACGCAGGCCTACAACATCAAAAACCTCATCAAGGAGTCGGGACCGCAGTGCGACACTTCGAATGTCGACTGGATCGACGAGGAGACCCCCGACGATGGCCAGCTCGCAATCAAGCGCCAGCGCACGGATGAGCCCTTTACCGGCGATGACCAGTTTACCGATGGCCCCACCGACGAGGCGCTCATGGCCATTACGGCGTAGACGCCCCACGAACTCCGTGTGTGGATGTTGTGTGGGTGTTTGTGTGGGTGTTTGTGTGTGAACGAGTTCCAACTTGATACAATGATTATTCGTCCCCATACGAGCTTAATCCGTACTCACGCGCTACAAAGGTTAGTGCCGTGGCCAAGAGTGCCACCAAGTGCCAAACACCGTGCGACGTCACGACGCACCCCGGTCCATTAGGACTCGGACAGGCCAGGCACTGGTGCCGACCTTCGGCCAATTGCTTGTTGGGCCACTTGAACACGCGATCAAGGATCATGCCAAAGACGATTGCCACGAATGAGACGGCTTGCAATGTGAGCACCACCGCTGCCGTCTCGGTATCCAAGGTCATCACCGCCGCTGGCACGCTCATGAAGTAGGACGAAGACAAGAGTAACGATGTGGTCTCGCGCAGCTGCGAGTGGTGCAAGTCGTAGTGCCCTCTTGAAAAGAGGCCATGACTCAGAATGCACGTGTCGCTTACTTCTGTTTGCACCTGGTCCTCCAACCATGTCTCCTCCTTGGAAATCCGATGGCGCCTCCACAGAAAAAAGACAATGATGATTGTGCCCGCAATGGGCAAGTCGATGATTGTGACCACTGGAACGTTTTGAAATCCCCTCGTGGCCACGGCGATGTCGGCAGTCGCCGTGAGCACAATGCCCAAATAGATTGCGAAAAAGTCGAGGAAGCGCGTGTAAAATGCCAGGGTCGCGTCGGGAGCCGTGCTGTGATAGACGGAGGACGAAAAGAAGACAAAGACGACCCCAAAAGCGGCCACGGTGGTCAGAATCTGCTCGACGTCGTTGTTGTTGTTTGGAATCGCACAGCGCGCGATTGCGTATGCGAGAAAGAGGACGGTTCCAACAATGTGTGACCAGGCAGAAAATCGTTCATAATGTCCCGATGGACCAAGAAGCTCCGACCAGAGGGTTGGCTTTCCCTCGCCAGGATCTGGTCGAGGATTGCTACACAATACGCCTCGCACTACCTCGACAAATCGGCTGCAGCCCTTTTTTAATGGCTTTGTATTGTCGTTTGGGTCGACTTCGCCAACTTCGTATTGGTCGATGAATACACAGAGCTCCTTTTGTGCCTTGGCATCAGATGCGTCTTTGGGCATAATACTCGATCGTAAGGCCCGTGCTGCATCTGCCACCGGGGCGGGCGTGATTCGACTCACCATGTCGAGACCCTCTGCCGCATTTCCAATCGAGGCAGACAACATGGACGAAAAATCGAGCCGAAACCCGGCAACTGGGCCATTGCTTGTCATTGGAAGTGGTGGTCGTGCTAACGATACGTGGGGTGGAGCGTCTTGAAAGCGTAGGCTGAGCCCTCCAGAGGTCGCAGGAAATGGTGTGGTGGTGGTGGTGGTGGTGGTGGTGGTGGTGGTGGTAGCAATTGCGTTTGCGCTACTCGCACGCACAAGTGGTCTCGAGCGCATGTGCAAGAAGCAGTTCTCGGTCTTGCATTTGGCATCGCGCCGCGCTTGCACTTCGCTTGATACCGAACACGCGTTGAGATGAAAGGTGATTGGTGGCGCCATCGCACACCTGCACGCGCACGCGCGGGCGTGCACGCCCACGCGCCACTTGCGTCGTGTGGGTGTGCACAAACAAGCAACTCCTCACTAACCGTGTGGCGATACCCTGGCAAATCAGCGGGCCGCCGGAATAACCAACATGGCGGCCGTGGGACGCTCCACGGGGCATGGCACAACTGCGAAAGGTTGTGCCGAACAGGCATGTGCCGACAATAATACAATGGACAATATCGAGTCTCGGGATGCCGATTGGCTCAATCGCATGGGACGCGGTCGGTGCGCCAAGGTCTTGCGCGATCATCTGGCATGCATCGAAGATCGGTTTGAGTCGCATGGACGCGAGGGTTCTATTAAAGAGGCCGGGTGCAATCGAGAGACCTTTCTTTCGGCGCTTCACCAGTCGTGCACAAACGGAACACCCTTTCCATGCGGACTCCCCGACCCGTTGCCGCGTTACATTGCAATCGTCAACTTGTCGGGGCAGCGAATGATGGTCACGAGCCAAAGCGACACGCTCATGCGCAAGCTGTGTGCTCGCTCCTGGCAAACCCACCCCGACATTTTGAAAACACAACTCCTGGACTTTTCCAACTACATTGAAAGGCGAAACGCTGGGTTGGCCCAGGGAAGCATCGTTCCCGGTATGGAGACGAGACCGCCGTCGAGTGGCACCGCCGAGTTTGTGTTGATCACCTATTCGCTTCCGTGGCAGTCTGGAATCGAGACGGCGTTTTGGGAACTGAACACGGTGTGCATCATGAAGACAAAAAATGGAAATCGCGTGGTGCACGACCGCTCGCATTCGCTCACGTCGCTGTCGAATACAATCTTTGCAGCTCGACCGACTCTCAGTAGCGCGGGCGGAGGGTTTGCTGGTATCTCGATGGCCGTTGGCATGGCGATGCAGCACACGCTACGATTCGTGAGCGACGATCAGATTCGGGCGTTTGGGAATTCATACTGGTCGGTAGATCTCGACTCGTCAAAGAGTGGACCCGAACAGGACGACTACAAGAATACGCAAGCGTCAACCGCGACCGAAATACAACTGCGAAGCATCATTGATGATCTCAAACGACAGCGCGACATCAGTGGCGACGAAGCCAGTTTGATTCGTAAGGAGTTGGATACCTTGAAAGAGAAGCACGAGGCTGCAATTCGGGCACAGGAGGAAGAGGTACTGGCAGCACAAACTTCGGCAGACGGCAATGCACGCGATGCAATCGAGGCAAACCGACAAGAACTCGAACGACTTCGAACGTCGAATGCGCAGTTGATGACGGATCAGTCAAATGCAGATCAGCAAGTGGCCGAGATCACGAAGCGCATGGACAAAATGCGCAAGCAGGAGACAAGCAAGGACAAGCTCCACAATGCGGCCGCTGCAAAGCAGGCGGCCGAGATCAAGCGACTCAGTGACAGACTCGAGGCACAGTCTCGCGCAGCCGCGGAACAGCTTGCAGAGACGAAGAAGACCCACAGTCACGCATACGAGCAACTCGAAGCAACCTCCGAACGCCAAAAGTCTACTTTGCAGGAGACGCTCAGCTGGAAGGAAAAGGTGTGCAACCAGCTTGTCGAAAACAATGACAGTAAGCTCACAGAGCTAGAAGAGACACGAACCTCTCTGTTGAAAGCACGGGGCGATATCGACGCATTGACCATCGTGGAAAAAACGCTGCGATCGGAACTATGGACTGCCGAAGTGGAAGCAGAAACGAGTACTTCGCGGCCGGTGGTCGTGGCCCAATCCTCCACACGTGACGTGCACTGTAGCACAAGTTCGTGTGGTACGTCTACGCACCATCACAATGGCACCCAAACCGGCAACGGCTGCATAATGGCAGAGGATTTACCAGGGGAGTTTCACGCGGCGCTCCCAAAACCACCGTCGTGGGCGACGGCCTCACCCGTTTCGCCGTCGACCCCGATTACATCTTCGCCTATTATAACACCGATTGCAACTCCGGTTGCGACACCCATGCCTTCATCCACGCCGATGCCTGCGGGAATGTCACCAGAGGGATCGTATCAACCCTTTGGAACACCGCAAATGGCCATGAACGCGGCCATGTCAAGCATCGGCCACCTGCTGAGCTGGACGCAGTTTTTGGAGTCCGAAGCAATACAGCGCCACGCCCCAGCCCACCTCAACCAATACGCAGTGTACCGGCAGCACCTGGTTACGCCCCAGCCGATGCCCCAGCCGATGCCCCAGCCGATGCCCCAGCCGATGCCCCAGCCGATGCCCCAGCCGACGCCCCAGCCGACGCCCCCGCCGGTGCCCAATCCACCATCCAACCCGACGCTCCCGTCCCAACCCAAGATATTGACGCGCCGGTCGAGGCGCTGACCTGCGCGCGCGTGTGCGTGTGTGTGTGTGTGTGTGTACTGTGCGCGAGTGCGCGCTAATCGAATCTAAACATTGAATAGGGTCAAAACTAACAACCTTTGAGGACGGGTTGGATACCCATGAGCGCCCGCGTCAGGGCACAAGAACTCGTAGACCACGCGACTATTCGTGGTACCAAGGTGAGCACGAGTATGCTCGCCCCCTCACTGATGCACGTAAGCATCGTTCAAACGCTTGGAATGCCAGGGCGTCACGGAAACGTGGTGATAGATAATCACACCGTCTATATGCGATACGACACAAAAAATCCAGACCACGTCCACGTTTGGGCCTACAAGAACGAACCAACGTCCGACGCCGATCTGGGACTGTGCGCGCTATTGTGACCTCGACCAAGTCTCGAGCCTTGCGGGAGGTGCTGGCACTAGTGGAAACCGAGACAGGTCACGCCTCGCCACTCTATGGATACACCCGATCGCGAGGTCGGGCCCCATCCCGCAGACCCCACCAAACCGTGCCCATTCGGGGATCTACCATTAGACTTGTGGGAACATATTGCTGTCCACTTGGTCGACTCCAACTCGACCGATTTTGTTATTTGCACGACCAATGCGGTGAACAAGAATAGCGATCTGCCTCTTTGTCCATTGGAGCAGGAAGAACGAATCGATCACATTGTGCGTGGAATTCCGTGCAACGGGGACCTTTACTTGTTGGAGGTTGAGTCGGACCACCAAGCATTTCTTGGCGAACACCACCGTCACGGACGTGTTCTGGTGGATGAGGTGCTTAGTGCACCGGACCCAACCATTGAGCTTCCCGAAGGGATTAAAAAGAACGGCGAGTGGTACTCGCACATCCACAGAGATGAGCACGGAAAAGTCGACAAGCAGCATACGCCGTCTCACCGCAGCGAGACACACTCCTCGAGGCATCGCTTTTTCAAAGACGTTGACGGCACGGTAAAACTCTACGCTGCCCGCGAAGAAGAGGAAGTGGTACACGAACGTCATCGCAACGACGAGATCGAGATCACCAGCGCAGAAGCGTACGGGCAGTGGGCACAGTTTAACACAAATCTGGCGCAGCGTGGAGGCAACATTTTATCAAGCGACGAGTTCAACTACATTCCAATTCCCAATGCAACCGCCGGAAAACAGACTGGCAAGTTGACACTGATGTCGGTTTGTAGAGACCTAAAGGTGAAAGCAAACATTGAAATTGTCGGCAAACTTCCGATGCTTACGCGGCTAAAGGTGCACAACCCAGACGACGAGTACGCCAACATGACCACCCCCTTCAACCTGAAGACGCAGATGCGCTACTCGCTCGACAAGTGGCTGGCCGTCGTGCCGCTCAAGTGGATTGCTGCGCAGCAGTATTTCTGGGACTGCGATTGCGGAGAATACATCTGGCGGGAAGACAACCCCACCATCCCCAGCCGCGAAGCACTTGGCCCGCGCGGTCGCGACCCCGTCGTGCCAGTACTGCCATGGAATCTTCTCTGGAGTAAAGAATCGGGACACTCGCAAAAGACCGAGTATGAAAACACCTCCTTTGCAGTAATCGCAGTGGCGATGGTGTTTGCATTTTTCTCGACCTCGGCGCGTTATATAAACCTCTTTTCGGACAAGGACACGATGGACCTGCTCGATCGCGCGCTCAAGCTGCCCATGTTTAAGACCGAGTATTCGCTCACTGGACCCCACGTGGTCCCGGCACTGGAAGGGGAGAGCTTGCGCGTGTCCAAGACGTCGCGGTCGGCATCAGCGTTTAATCTGCCCGAGATGGACCTGATGGCAGCCTTTGACGGCGAGCTTTGACCAACAATAATGCACACGCAAACCATACGTAGGCCAGCGTGAGTCCGATGAGAACGGGCATTGTGACTGCAAGTGTAGTCGTGTGTGTGTGTGTATGTGTATGTGTGTGTGTGAATCACCAGTGTCTTAAAAATTCGCTATCGATTAATTGCGCGTTCCGATAGCGGCAACTACCGGTTGGCCCACGCATTAGTCTTGCGGAGAGTAGGGCGCTGCACTGCCAAGACTTCCACCGTGACAGGCGACACACTGGGCAGCGACTTGCATGGATCTCAACTCGGAAGAGTCGGGCAACGAAACGGACGCGTATGGCAAAGAAAACGACGAAGAGTGTGTCGTTCTCGCGGTTAATGCACAGGTGACACGTAAACGTCGGCGCAAGCGCCTAACTCCTCTGCCAAAGGGCCACAAGTCGGCCACCCGTCGTCCAATCGCTAGCCCCGCAGCCGTGACCCATTCGGCGGCCTCAACCCACCCGTTGGGGTTCGCATGCCCATCGGGACTGGCCCTCCTCACTGTCGCCGCCGCGACGGCTGAGACCGCCTTGCGGAGTGTGCCACAGCCATCACCAAGTGCGCCCGGACAGGTAATGCAGGTAAAAAAGAATGTGCCCGCGGGGACGACCCGCGGACGTCCACGTAAGCACCCGCGCCCACCTGTCGAAAACAAGTCATGCCCACCTCCCGCGGAAGAGCTGCTCGATTCCGACGATGCTGCGTCCAACACCGAGTCCGAGTACGAAGAGGACGACCCCGAGTCGCGTCGACAGCGTCGGGCTATTCGTCGCAATCGGCGCTGCATCAAGGACGCTGCCGAACGGAAGCGGTTTGACAGTCTCAGCATGGTCCATCAACTGACGTATCGCCCCACTCGTGATCGGTCATGGAAGGGCCTTCCCCGGTTCAACATTGCCACAATGCGAGGCCGTCGCGGTAACCTGCACCGCTCATACGACCAGAAGCACTCGGAGGACGTCAACGAGTCCGAAGGTCTACAAATGGTCCGCGAAGAATTCGGCGGTTCGCCAAAGTCGACCGCAAGTTGGGCCGACTCGGACGAGGACCACGAGGAGGAGCCAAAGAAGAAGCCCAGGCGTGACGCCTGCTCACTGCCTCGTTCTCGACTCGGCTCCTTGTCGAGCGTCCTCGCGAGCGTGCCGCCACCTACCTGCCCCTCACCTGGACCCGCTCCGCACTTGCGCGACGTTGACACTGGCGCCGGACCCTCGGATGCGGATTCCTGGATGGACGCGTTTGCCGACTCTGGGCCGGTTTCCACGCCAACTGCCAACCAACCCGTCGATGACCAGACGCCGGTCAGCAATGGCCCACCGAGCGCCAACCTGGCTACGCCCAAGGTGGCTTATGCACGTTGGCGAACGTACACGGCGGTCCCGCAGCGCATCGACGCTCTGTCGATGCCGCCGCCGTCGTCGTCGCCGCCGCCTGCGGCGGCCGCCACCAATGTGGTCGTGGGCGTCCCCGCCCAGGCTCCGTTGCCGCACCCAAACCTGGACGAGATCATCCGCCGCCCACGCACCGTCCCGCCGCCTCCGCCGCCTCCGCCAGTGCAGCGCTCCTCGAGCACGACGCGCACGACCACCACCACGACCACGACGACCACAACAAACAATCCGCTTGCGCTGAAATGGGAGACCAAGTCGTCACTGGAACTCGCCGAGTCGGCGAGGTGCGAACTCGAGGCCCAAGCTCGCCGCCAGAAGACGCCCGCCTATTTTGATCCGCACTTCAAATCGGACCAGCTGTGCCGTTACGGAAGCATGTGCCGCTTTAAAACTGCGGGGTGTGGGTTCGCCCATCCCATCCCCAACGACCGCAAGCGCAAGCTAGAGGACTCTGGCTCCTCGTCCTCGTCGGCGCGGATGCGTCGCGAGCCAATGAATCAAGCGAGGGACAAAGATCAGAAAAAGTACATTTGGCGTCCATCGCTTCCAAACAAGGGGTTTACGAGTAACACGTTTCAGTTTTACAACAGGGTTGAGCGCGACTCGAGGGGCAACGTCCTCAAGCCGTTTCACGAGACCAGCTATTTTTGATTACTCACGCATGCACACAAAAACGTCTCGCGAAGCAGCACCCTCTTGCGCGGACCGTAAACGTGTGCGAGCGTATGTGTCAGCGTGGGTGTTCATGCAAGACGTCGGGCTGCGCGGCCTCCACGGTGGTGTTTTAGTCCTGCGCTAAATTAGAACGAGACTGTACAGTGTAAAATGTGTGCGAGGGTGTGCGTGTAAGCTCAAGGAGACGCGGTGTTGTAAAAAAAACCATGGCCGACTACATTGACATTCGCGGCACGGCTCACCCGCCTCCGCCTTCCAATGGAAAGCGCGGGTGCGCGGCGGACCTCTCGCGAGCGGAGATTCAGGCGACCAACATCGCAGGAAAGCCGCTGCTGAACGAGCACAATCGCGAGGCCCAAGTCGGAAGGTGTCTTGCGTCTTGGGAGGGTACCGATGGCTCGCTACGCATCGCCGCACGTGTGACCGACCCGGATGCAATCAAGGACGTGCGCAGTGGCAAACTGCGCGGTCTGTCTCTGGGCACGGACATGATCATGGACGAGGACCAAAACGTGCTGTACCGTGCGCAAGGCGAACTCAGCGTCTGCGAAGAGGGTCGGAGGCCGGGCACGTGGATTGATACTTTAAACGGTCGCACTGTGCACCGGGTGGCATGCGCGTCGAAGGAGAAAGCAAAGCGAGGTGTGCATGCGCGCACACCCAACACACGCACGCACATCCTTGTCCAATCTTGAACACAACGGATCCCACCGCTAACCAAGATAACCCACACGCGCTCGTGCGAACTAGTAAAGCAGCGGCACTCGCGCTGTCTCCTCCTTGTTTCCTCCTTTTTTGACACCTTCTCCCACCCCACACAATGGCCGACTCTACCGACCCCATCGTCACCTCTGCCGCCGCGCCAGAGCGCGACAACATGATGGAGCAGCTCAAGTCGCAGCTGGCCGAGCAGACCGCCAAGGCGGCGCAGGCGAGCCAGCAGCTTGAGTATTTCAACGGCCGCGAGAGGGAGCGCATCGCTGCCTTCCAGGGTGAGAGCCAGTTCTTCTTCAACGACTTTATGAAGCAGGAAATCGAGCAGCACCACGCTGGCACGTCTCTGGCGCAGGACGTTGCCCCTCTGGGCGTTTGGGCGAATGAGTTTACCCAGAAGAAGGACATCACCTCGCAGGGTGCCCTCGCGGCGGCGTCGTACGTGGCCTCCAAGTCGATTAAGCGGATGCGGGAAGAGGCCTCCAAGTTGCCGACGCTGCAGGAGTCGCTCGCTTCCAGCCTCAAGGAAAACGAGGAGCTCAAGCAGAACAAGGATAAGCTCCAGCGCGATTACGACGAGGCCATCGGCCTCGCCAACGAACGGCAGAAGGGACTCGAGATTCTCCAGGAGAAGCTCAGCCAGGCGGGTCTCATGAATGAGAAGTTTGACTTTTCCAAGCTGACCTCGCGCGAGGTCGATGTGGAAAAGGTGTCCGAGCCTCACGTGGGTGGTGCTGCGGCCGCGCCCGCGCTCGAGACGGTCAAGGCCGAGGCCTCCAAGGCGGCCGGTGCGGCGATGGGTAACCCCATCAAGCAGGACGACCTGCTCATGAGCCTGCTGAACCGAAGCAGCGGCGGCCTGCGCATGAACGCCTCCGGAACGCAGCACGCCTTCCTGGGCGCCTCGGGCGGCGAGACCAACCTCATCGCGTCGTTGACGGCGGCGGGCTTTTAAACCAGTCGCGCACGCACGCACACGCGTGCACGCGTGGACACGCAACAAAAAAACGTACATGAACAACGCGAGTTCTCTGAAGGGGTTTTGGTGGTAGTTGGTTTGAGTTGGTCGTAGCGGATTTAAAAAAGTTGACGTGTCCATTGGTCCACTCGTGTGGAGAGGATTGAACGGTTGCAGGATTGCCAAAGTACACGCGCTAACTTGCAAAGGTGCGCTCTGTGAGATTCCGTCGCGTGCACCTCCACACATCTCCGTGGGCTGGCACGCGCTAGCACTCAATGGCAATGGACATCGATGCACTGTTTCGTCTAGCAGAAGAGGCGAAGCGACAAGCCACGCTCGACGAAGGCGAAGATGGCATCGACGACATGGACGAGGATGGTGACGATTACAAAACAATGTATGCAAACGCAGGTGGACGGCTGCGCACTGGCAAACCCACGTTTACAGACATGCCCGGTGGCGACGTGCACGTGTGCTACGGCGCACAATGTCCACACGTCGAGGTTACTAAAGAGAAGCAACTCGTCTGTTCCCTCACCGGTCGCGTTGTCGGCGTCGAGCACAGCCGTGAGCAGGAGGCCGGATGGACGGGGCGATCCGTTGGAAGCGCAAATCCAGACGACACTGCCGGTACTCCCATTGGCGGATGGATCAAACGGCGCGACATGTTTGCTGCAAGCTCGCAAGCGTGGCAAATGGCGAAAAGCTTTGGCGAGGCCGACCAAAAAACGGTGCAAACGTATGTGCCACCCCCCACACGGCCAGCAAAAACGACACAAGAGCGCCTACCTGCCAAGCGCGGAGCCTTGTGCGTCGACGATGGCGAGTCGCCTGCGAGTCCATCTGCAAACCGACGCCAGCGAACGGGTCGTCGCGAAACGTGGACTCACGACGCGATAGAGAAACTGGTCATCGTTGCAGCCACAGTTGTAAGCGACTTGTTCATTGTAGGCGACGATCAAACTTCAACAACTTCGGTGTCGACGAGCACACCTACGGACGAGGAGCGCGATCCACGACTTCAAAACATCGAGTTTGTGCGCACACTGGCATTGAGGCGCTACGTCAACGCGTGTGCCAAGGGAGAGCAGAGACTAAACGCAAGTGTACTAAACGACGTGTGCATCCACGCAAATGCATTTGTGCGCGCCAAACGCGCCGAAGCCAACAGCGCGGCCTACGTCACAACCGAGAGCGGGAACAAGGGAAAGCGACGAGGAGCATGCTATCAGGGCCCAGTGCGGCATCTCATTGCCCGTCTTATTGTAACGCTTTGGCACGCGGCCTGCTTGACGCCGCACATGCGCGATAATCGCAAAGGCAATGATTCGTTTCAGCCGTTTGCCGCTGGAGTCATCTACTCGTTGAAGCGTGGCGTCTACTTGGAGAATGGAACGTGCGTCGTTCCAGAGCTCGAGACACTCGCGGGACACTTGCCGGCCCTGCGCTCAACGCATAGCACGCCCACCGCCAAGCGGTTACAGAGCTCGAGTCATAGGGGGATTTGCTCGCTTCATCGGTCTATGACGTCTATATCGAGCATGGAAGCGGGGGAGGCAGCACAAGTCTCGAGATTGCTTGCGGACGCGGCACGCCAAGCAGCGTTGCTGCGTGAGATGACGCACCGAATAGATGGAGCCAAATAAAAAGCCGTTGTGTGCGCAATTGTTTTTAAACAAACCTAGGACGTTGACAAACACGCGTCACAAGACGCACTCTTGCAGTCACACGTGTCCGAGAGTTGGTTGGGCAGGCGTTTGAGGGTCGCCACGTCCGCATCATCGTGAACATCCGTTGACTCTCTCGGAAGGGGCGATGAATTGTCAACGTTTTCCAGAATCTCAAGCTGCGCCTCCCACTTTTCGGACAGCAGCTGCATGATCGTGACGGCCATGTGTGGCACGAGCCGCGTGTGCACAACCCGCCACCCAGATGCCGCAAGAAATCCCTCAGGCAAAGCCCAGCGCCACGCGTGCAGTCGGTTCGTGCTCCCACTCGGTGTCGTTGAGCCAGGCCTCGGTGCACTCTTCCCATCGGCGCACGCGGGGCCACCGGATTGCTGGCCCGCCGATCACGCCGGGAGGATGCCTTCCCTCGATCAATGGGTAAAGATCCGTGTCGGTGGCTTTGCTATACTCCCACAACACCTGCACCATCGGCACTGGTGTTCCAATGTCGCCAGGGACAACCAGGCGGTTTGTGAACATTCGAATCATTGGCAAGAGGGTCGTACGAAACTCGCCACCGTACCACGCGGCCCACTGCTGATTGCGATTGGCACGACTCTGCTCAATGCCCGCCTCTCGCACGCGCACTTCTGCATCGGTCGCTCCGGCAGCCTTGGCCTGTCGGAGCTCGTGGCGCTTTTTGCGCACGTCGATTGCAGTGTCGATTAGTCGACGTCGCGCCTCCTTGTATGGAAAATCGTGAAAATAGTGCATGACCAAGTCGAGTGCCGTCTTGGCCAAGGCCTCGGCAGTGTCCTCCATTGGAGGATCGTCTGGAATTCGGCTCCATTTGAATGTGCCCTTCCAGAGACACTTTGCGAGAAAGTCGCGTGCACGCACGTATTCGGCGTCCCTGGTCCCCGTTGGAGCACCACGAAGAAGACGCGCATCGATCATGACCGCCGAGATTGGCCCTTTGAGATCGTTCCACCACAGGTTGAAGTAGGTGGTGCTATCCAGAATCATGCGCAGATTGCACGACACGAATAAAATATTGTAGAGCCACACAAGCTTCCAACCTTGTGCCATGTTGGGCGAGGCGGGATTGTCGAGCGTGCCCTCCTCTGCGGTTTGGCGCCGCACTCGGCGGTAATACGTGCCATCCATGTCGATGGCATTGACTCGACCCTCGTCGCGACTTCCAGTCATCTTGTCCGGAAACGTGTCGACAAAGTTGCCCAGCTTGCCATCGAGAGGAAGGCACCGGTTGGCCGAGTAGCGCCATACACACCGCCGCAAGCTCTTGAGATACCGTATCCAAATGGATCGCTCTGCCTTGATGCGCGTGAGATGGTAAAGCCGCTTGTGAACGTCGCGACCACGCTCGATGACCATGAATAGTTTAAACTCGGAATCCTCGCGTCCACTAACCCTGTCAACGGGATAGCTTCGGCGTCCAACCCACATTGCCGCAATTCTTGGACCAAACTGGTGCAACGCTGCCTCGCACACGTTGACCATTTCTTGCTTGACATTGTCAAAGGATTCCCACGCGTCTGGCATCGGAACGCGCAGCACGTGCGAGTCGGCGACCAAGGCGTCCGCAACTTCGCGTGGAAAAAACTTGTACAGTTGATCCGCACTCGCTGGGCCCGTCCCGGCCTCGTTGCGCTTGAGCCTCCACACCGAATTATAAGTGCCCTTTCCCTCGAGCACAAGATTCAAGGACGCAAACGCATTCGCCCAGCTGGACGCACTGTCGAGGTTGAAGTGATTGTCCAGAACATTATAGAGACGCTCTCCTTTGACAAAGATGCCCTCCATTGGAGAGAAGACAATCTCGCGAAAATTGGTTATCGTGGACGTTTCGTCGCGTTTTACGACACTAAAGATGCTATCCTTGGCCATGTACGTTAGAATGGTTTCCTCGATCGATCGCAGTTTGCTCGCGGAAAAGGTGTACTGGTCGTTTGGATCCTTGAGAAATGACACAAGGACGCTGTCCAGTCCCGCCTCGGGATGCATCTTTGGCGCCGACGGTGGTGCCATGGATGGTCCAGGCGGTGGCACAGACGGCTTCTGTGCCACAACTCGATCATTGCTGCTGCTACCAGCTCCAATGCTGCTGCGCTTGCCAGCCACGGCTTCGACAGAGCCAAGTGGGCGCTTGCCCGCAATACGCTCGCTTGCGCTTGAGCGGGCCTCTGCCAATTGGCGCCTTTCTTCACTGGTCTTGTAAACCGCAAACGCGGCACTGGCATACTCGTTGAGCTGCTTCCTAGTTGTGGGCGTCTGAAACCGAGGCGCGGCGCTTCCTTGCGCATTGCTGATCGTCTTGGTGTATTCGACCAATTCTGTGAGTTGGCCATCGACGTCGCCGAGGTTTTTGGGGAGCACTGGCCTGCCGCATAAATACCACAAGACGTAGCCACGCTTGTACGCAATCTCGTCCACATTGGAAGCACCCTTTGGTACGATGGAGGGAAAGTGTACCACGGATGAATTTGATGCCCCGTATCGATTTTGTTCACGTACCATCGTCTCGGCGTGGATGCGAAGCAGTCCCCATTTGTGTGCCGCTTCCAAAATTGTCGGCGCGTCTGGGTTGACCACGATGCTTCCTCGTTCCGAGATTGGAACGTTGCCAACCAGACTACCAAACACCGTGTTGATGTTGGCCTCGTTTTCGCTCTCGACCTTCTTCATCGCGTCCACTTTTTTGCTGGGCGGTGGTCCCTGAACGGCCGAGGGTGGCCGTTGGGAAGGATGCGCGCTTAGCGGCCTCTGTGCGGCCGCTTCCTTTTTGGCTTGCTTCTTCAGCTTGGCCAAGGCACTCGCCATCGAGACCACCCCACCTCCCGCAAGGACACCGTGACCCGTCGCGTCGCTATTTCTTGGCATGGCGCAATCGGTTTATGGTTTTGTCACAGGCCCTTGCGGCAGGTGGCAAAAGCACGCACAGTCTTGCACAAGAGCCCTCCTCGGCCATGACGCTCACCGCGACCATGAACGAGGTGTTTGTAAATGTAGATCTCGTCTATGTCATCCTAAAGTCGTTTCTGGTCGACTACTACACCAAGTGGGGCCCTTTTACGGATATTCGGAATGAATCCCCCACCGACCGTGGTGGGCGCGTGCGGCGTCAAATGCTAGACCTCTTGCGTTGCTTGCACTCGGCAATGCTGACCTCGCACACGTGCCGCGCGGGTTCTCAACGAATTCTCGACGAGCTGTTGGCACTGATTGCCACACAGTTTGCGTCTGCAACACGCGACATGCTCAAGTTTGTCACGGAGGAGCCCACGCGTCACGTGAGCATTGGAGAGGATGCCACCACGCCAGAAAATGCCATTCGCATGCTTCACCACACCGACATCGGCAAACGGGCACTTGAACCAATGCGGGCATTTTTTGAACATCCATTGGATACTGGCATCGAGCCATTGATGATCTGTGGATCTCGCAAGCGTGCAGCAGCCACCTATCGCATGGCTGGACACTGGTTGCGCAAATGGCTCACTGAACTCGCGCTGATTGAGCCACCCACGCACAATATAGCGGCACTGTCGAGCACGCTTGCTCGTCGATGCAGTGTCTGCGGATGCCCCTGCCAGCTTGCAACGTGCCGCTTCTACCTCGACGAAGCGGCAGTCAATGGCGACCTAAACAACAATACGGAATGCTCCACCAGTAGCAGAACGTCGCCGCGCGCCTTTCCCAAGGATTCTCTGTACACCTCGCTGCACGCATTAATCCGAGTACCTTGGGATCTGGTTCCTATTGGCGAGCGACCAATGCAACTACAAGACGCGACCACATACGGCATGCACGCATTCGACGTGCTTTCGGAACGTATTTGGATGTACACTTGCCCAAACCACATTGTCTGGATGGCCATCTTTCCATCCTCGGCACAGAACACGCGTCGTCGCAGGACCGATGAGGAAGACTTCAGATCGATACGCAGAACCAAAATCCCACCTCTAAACAAGCTGACGACTTGCATTTCCGACTGTGAGAACATTGAGATGGACCTAGCACTTCTTGCACTCAAAAATACGACCACCGATGATGGACGGCCCTTTCTTGACTCCGTTGCGGATCGATTGGGAGCCGAACGACGGCTTGCCATTGAAAATGCAAATGTGCCACTTGCGACAAAAACCGGGTGGGTGGAACGAGAAGAAGACCAAATGGAAGTCGGATTACCACTGTACCCGGCACACGGAAAGCCCGAATCGCACAGCTGGGTTCACGTGCTGGGGGTTGGGCAACCCGACAAGCAATCGTGGTTTTTGGACCTGATCTGGCAAAACGCAATGTGGCCAAGCCATAGGGAGCCCTGGGAAACGCTACTCGAAAAGGCCAATGCAAACGACTTGGAAACGTGGCGCACAGCGACACTGGTGCGTGCAACACGTGGACTCTCAGTGGTGCTTCCCCGTAGACACACTGCGTTTTTCCGCTACGTGGAATGTGCCAATGAAGCGGCATGGAAGGACGATGTTGGCAACCCAACACCAGATCCGACCGGCGTTGACTATGACGACTCGCACATCATGCTGATGCATACTGGCCGCGCAATGGATGAAAATCGCGCATTCGTGACTGCTTGTCGCGACAATTGGCAACTCTTTTTGACGTGCCCCTGGTTTTTCGACATGGCACGTACGCCGATCCGCTCCGCTGAAGAATTTGCTCGCGTGCTCCGCGTCTACGCTTCGCCTCCCAAGTGGCACTATGATCGGGATTCCGTCGACCCAGAAATGGCGATACACTTCAAGAGAGTAGACTGTATTCTGGGCAAGGTCTGGAAGCAGGTGTCGCGATTCCGTCTTGCAACCGCCAATGGCGAAGTCGCCATTGAGAATTTGCCACCGCCACCCGAAGACTTTCGTGGTGGCAACCAGGCGGGTGTCCGCGATGCGCTCATTCGATTGGTGCGAGTTTACATCGGTCACACCCAAGACATGGCACCCATTTTCTTGAGCACGCCCGTCTTTGGCGGCATCCGACCCGCCGGGCCCCGGCACCCCGATGTGCTGTTGCGCTGGCTGTTGCACACGATTGCGCAACACCATCCAAGCAAGCGCGCGACACTCGAATCGTGTCGATTTTTGCCACTTGCCGCCCCAATAGGACGACCAGGGGTCATCCTCGAAGTGCACAATGCGTTTCTGCTGAATCCCAATGCCCCTCCCTGCGGAACCGAAGAGGTGGTTTGTGGGAGCGATGTGGGCGTGCAACTCTCCTTTACCGCAACCACAAAAGTCGCAGAAGACGACATCACCATGCAGTGTTCCATAGACTGCTGGAAGACACACCACGCCCGCATCACCATGGGGGTGTCCATTGCGGTGCTCTACGACATTGAACGCGTCGTCAATGCGACACCCGAGGCGTCCGCTCTCGCAAGAGAACGAACCAAAATTGTCGCCTGTCCCAGGATGACTGGATTGGAAACGTCTGCCGACGCGATCCATGATCGATGGATGTCACTTCCGGAATGGAATGCCTTGGCGCGTGACAAGTGCAAGGCAATCTCCAAGTATGCACAGACCGAATGCGCGTATGCACTCACGGTGTTGACCGCGCTTCTCAATGCGCAGTGGGTGCCAGTGCTCAACCCTCCCAGGGAGGATGCAACGCACGTGTTTCGGGATTGGTCGTACGGCAAGAGCGAAAGGGGATTTCGTGCACTGGCATCGCTGTGCACGCCGTCGGCATCTTGGTTTTGCAACGTCAGGGGACCCACCCCGTTTTGCGTGTGGCGTGGCGGCTCTCAGTGCACCTGTCTCAAAAAATGCGCGTTTCCGTCGACGTAGCGTTGTGGGTGTGCGTTGGTGTTATCTCGACTCTTTTATTCTCTACTGGATAACTCAAAACTGTTGCGAGCACAAGTAGAGCACACGTTGCGCGCGTGTACGATGCCCGAGGCGTTGCCACCGCTCCTACTGCGTCCCAGAACCACGTCGCGTAGCGACTTTTCAAAGACGCGCCAAGGATTTACGCCAGTGTACCGAGGCGAGTTGCACACGGGCGGTCTCTTTGCCGATTCGCTGACAGGAGGAGATGCAGGGGTCACGCAGAGAGAGCGTGGCTCGCTCTTGCACTATGGTATGCCAGCGTGCTGCTGTTTGATGATCATCGGTGTCATCCTGGGCATCAACAGTGTACGAAGCGTCATCGACGAAAAGGGCGCAGAGGCAAACCGGATTGCCAACATGGAGTACCCAAGCCCGCCCCCAGGACCGCCGCAAACGCCACCCGGAACTGCCCAAGCCTGGAATCTCGACGTTGAAGTGGCGGTACTCTCCGCGGCACTCGACCCGGGCGAAGACGTCGCCTCGGTAACCATGCTAGGCACGCTCGAGTCGGCCGTGCAGCAAGTCGTCCCCGGCGCCTCGGTCGAGTTCCAGGCGGTCACCGCCCGACGACGGCTGACCGAAGCGAGACGGCGCCTGACTGGGTATGACTATGTCTGTGGTGCACAGTGCACGAGCAGTGCCGACTGCAACGATCCGTCAAAGACCAGTCTCGTAGAGTATAAAGTCGTCATCGTGGCTCCGAGTCTCTCGCTCGAGCAGACCACCGCGGTGCGCACAGCCATCCAAAACGCATTGGGGCAGCTCCGCACAAGCACGGGTGGCGACTACCTGTGCTCGGTCAGCGACGCCGATCCGGTGACCGTGGCACTCGGTCCAAGAACGCCGCCGCCAGAGCCGCCACCGCCGCCGCCGATTTCGCCGAGCCCGCCGCCGCCCTCGCCGCCACCGCCCTCGACACCCATAGAT
>Ga0209666_1000461_pt1 | contig 31674 bp, 15 predicted proteins | sample SaaInlV_125m_DNA_FD_184679 | JGI IMG/M metagenome (GOLD analysis project Ga0209666, IMG submission 184679) | Marine microbial communities from expanding oxygen minimum zones in the Saanich Inlet - Saanich Inlet SI037_S3LV_10m_DNA (SPAdes)... | ecosystem: Environmental > Aquatic > Marine >...
CCGTCGCGCGACCAAAACGCGTCGACGCGGGACGCGGCGGCACACCGACGCGCGACGGCGATCGAGCGCGGCGCGAACGGATCGCGCGCGCGAACGAACGAACGCGCGAACGAACGCGCGCGAGCGTCGGCGAGAGCGCGCGAGAGAGAGAGCGACGCGCGCGCGCCGGTGGGCTCGAACGCGCGCGACTGTTGGAATTGCGAAACGACGCGTTTTGCGAACGACGCGTTTTGGTCGAGTGCGGCGCGCGTGCGCGCGATTTGAGGGCGCGCGCGCGCGTGTGAGCGGTGGTGATGGCGTTCTTGCGGAACATCGGCGCGTTGCGGCCGACGCTGCGGTTCGCGGCGCTGACGCACGAGTTGAGACCGTTGGTGGAGGGGTTGCGAGGTCTTGGAGTGGGCACCATCATCGACTTCGCGCGAGAGCATCGTCCGACGCGTGAATCGGCGCACGTGGCGCACGTGATCGCGGAAAGAATGAATGAGTTTCCCTCCGCGATGCACGCGCTGAAGCTCAGCGCGCTCGGGAGCGAGGAGAACCACGCCACGGCGGAGAGACACGCGAGGAACATCGCCAGGCGGGCGGCTCAGTTGAAGACTTCGGTGTGTATCGACGCGGAGGAGAACGCATTACATGCGGCTTACTCTCGGACAGCGTTTGATTTGATGCGCGAATATAACACCTCGCAAAACGACGGGGGCGAGTATCCGACTGTGTTCAAGACATACCAAATGTACCGCGCCGACGCCGTGGACGAGTTGCGCGAAGACATCGAGCGATCGAGGGATCTCGGATTCACGATCGGTGCCAAGCTCGTACGCGGCGCGTACCTTCGACTCGATCGAAAGACAGGAGCGCTGTTACCGAATAAGGCGTTGGTGGACAAGTCTTACGAACGCGGCTTGGAAATTGCCCTGCAAAGCGGCAACGACCACGTGACGACGCTCGTGGCCACTAGAAACGTCGCGAACATTGATCAAGCGCTGGAGCATAAAAATAGAGGACGCGTGCTTTACGCGCAGCTCCTCGGCATGGACGACGAAACCACGAACCGGCTTTTGGAGCAGGAGGCAAACGTGCTAAAATACGTGCCTTTTGGTAGATTCAGCGAGCTCTCGCCGTACCTGTATCGCCGGCTGCTTGAGCGAATGCACTGGTCTTGACACGATGTGTGCTGAGCTTGCTTTTAGTATAGCCAGCGCGCGCGCCATATATGTACCAACACGATTTTTACCGACTGAAAGTCCATCCGACTCAGCTCGTTATACTTGTACGCTTGTAATATTACAGCAGGTCACAGTGGATGTTAGCTTTGTTCAACTTCATAAGTCTGCCAACGGTAAGTGCCTCACCTCGGTCAAGGGCTAGACTCTCATGCAAGACTGTTCGAAAGACGGGGGCTGCATGGTGAACATCGATCCGGGTTCATCTTGTTATACAACAACGTTTTTTTCATCACTACTACGAGCGTCTCTACTGCGATGATCCCTTCACAAACATTGCCCTGAAGTCTGCGTTAGTTTTTGCTTGTGCGCCTTCGCCGTTGTCCGTACGCGTCACCGTTATCGCGCGAGGCATAAGGCCCAAGCCTCCGCGACCACGTCCAGAAGCCACAGACGGTGCGGCGCGCCCGCCACCACGACCACCGCCACGACTGCCACGTCCACCGCCACGTCCACCGCGACCATCGGGTCCGTCGTCACCGGGAGGCCGACTCTTCGCGATATCAACCAGTCTTCCCTTGAGCGCCTCACCGGATCGCATGATTGCAGCGTTCAGAGCAGCTTCTTCTCCAAAGTCAACGTACGCGATTCCTCGCGAACGACCAGTGGCTTTGTCCTTGACGATTCGACAGCTCACCGCGCCGGTGAAGAACTCCATGAGCTCGGCGTCCGTAACGTCCCAGGACAAATTTTTGACAAAGGCTGTTTGCGTGTCTCTTGTTGGGAAAAGCGTCTTGACACGAGCGTCATGATCCATCCCGGTAAGATTCATATCAGTCTTGTCGCCTCCCTCTGGAATTTCGCGAGTTCGTTTGCGTGGAATGGGTTCGGCTCCGGCGCGACGCGCGGCGGCGCGTTCGCGGCGGCTTCCACCGCTTTTCATGCGCTCTTTCGCCGCCGCGTTCGCAGCCAATCGCTCACACGCGAGTTTTAACTCGTACCGCCGCACAGCGGCCATAGCGTTGGTCTTTTCGTTGAAATCGTCGTACTTTTTTGGTGCAAATGTCGACAGATATCGCGCCTTTGCTTTCAGTAGCATAGCCGTTCCAGCCAATCGACGGGTCTCTTCATCTACCGTCTTCTTCGACAGGCCGACGGGTTCCACGGTTCCTCGCTGTAACGCTACATCGTACAGGTCTAGTACTTCCTTTTGCGTCTTCTTTATAAGGCGCGACGTATCGGTTCGAAGGATGACAAATTCAGCGGCGGTCTTGAACGGTGCCCGCTCCGCGAGTTGCGCAAAAACAGCGTCTATGAATGACGCGACCGTCGTCTTGTGATCTTTCATCAACGCGTAGTCTACTAGTTCTTTCAAGACATGGATCGCCGCCGCCGCCATGATGTTGGGCGAATAATCCTTGGCCATCTGCTCGAAACCAAAAGTCACGCACCCGGACGCTTTTGCCCAATCGTCCAAACGTACGCACTGTGTGAGAACTTTTGTAAGAACCGCACCGTAGTCGTTCGGATCTCTGAACTTCGTTCTCAGCGCATGCGTGTACAAGTCGTACGACGACTCCAGCTCGAGCACCGACTTCCACAGAACGCTAGACGGGCACATGCGAACGGCGCGAAGCATCAAAGTGCGCGAAGCTGCTTCTGCTGATTTGAACGATATCGACCACACGTACAACACGTAGTCTCGCCAGAGCTCTGCGACATACGGCAGCGACGAAAGCGCGCGTTCGTACAAGTGAACGACTCTGTCCGGAGATCCGCTCGCCATTTCAAAATCAATGTAGGTTGCGTACGCTCGAAGCAGCTTCGCGTCGCCTTCATGCGAACTCGTCACGGCGAGCAGACGCGCCTCGTAAGGCTCGCGCAGTACTTTTGCAGCATTACCAACCGCGTACGCTTCGTGGAACGCGGCGTCTGCGTTATGAAGACCCGCGTCGGCGGCCCACGTCTTTGCCGCCTCGAGCGTCGCCTGAGACTGCGCCTGTGGAATCTTCAACTGTCGCAAATACAGCGCCTTCACCCGCACTTTCTGCGTTTCCGACGCCGCCCACGACAGTTCAAACGCTCGATACGCCTGCCAAATCAAATGCCCATCGTTAAAGTTCATCCCCGGTCCCGCCGTCGCCGTCTCGTAAAGCGCGCGTCGGTCGCTCTCATCCGCCTCCAGCTCCATCGCGTTCCTCGACCTTCCCATGTGCAACCGCACGCTCGTCCGTCCACACTCTTCGATCGCCCTCGCGAACAACTCATCGCATCGCGTGTGCCGTTCGCGTTTCGTCCCCGTCGTCTTATTCGCCAATTCGTCTTGAATCCACGCCGACCAGCGCGCCTCGTCCATCGCGAACGCTTCGTTATATCGTTCCCTCGCCGTTCTGCACCGCTCGCGCAGGTTCGCCGCGCGCAACAAATCAATCAATCTCCCCGCTTTCGCGTAATCGCGCCAGGAGTCGCTCTCGAGCTCTTGTTCGAGCGTCATTATCGTGTCCAATTGCGCATCATCCAATTCTACATCATCGTCGTCCTCGTCGTCGTCCTCGTCGTCGTCCTCGTCCTCGTCGTCCTCGCTCGACCCCTCGCTCGCGTCGATCGCGTCCTCGCGCGCGTCATCGTCGTCGTCGGAACGGTCCTCGTCGCCGCCGTCGCGCGCGTCGTCGACATCCATCCGAAGCCGATGCGTCGTCAAATGCCGACGACGGCGGCGCGCGTCCTCGACCGCGTCCTCGCGCGCGACGCGCGCGCGTTTTCGACGCCGCCGTCGACGCGCGACGCGCGCGCGTCGTCGACGCCGCCGTCGACGCGGCGCGCGTCGCTCGTCGGCGTCGCGCTCGGCGGCGCGCTCGCGAACTCGCGCGTCGGCGGCGACGCGACGGCGGCGGCGACGACCTCGCGCGTGTCGCGCGTCGTCGTGACGTGCCCGACGGGCGCGCGCCCGATCGATGGCGCGCGCGCGTTGATCGCGGCGAGCGGTGATGGGCTCGCGGTGGAGCGCGAGGACGAGGCGAGCGCGACGGTGCGCGACGCGAACGGGTTCGTCGTGGAGTTTCAGCGCGGCGACGCGGCGAGGCGAGGCGACGACGGCGACGAGGTCACGCTGCGCGGGGTGGTGATCGGAAACGAGAATCCCGCGAGAGCGCGGAACGCGGCGATTCGGCGAGGCGCGCTGAGCGCGGCGAATGGTGAAAATTGTCGCGGCGACGCGTACGCCGGTTGCGCGGTGTCCTCGAGCGCGTGCGCGCTCGAGGCAAAGTTCGTCAAGACGGGGAAGCCGTGGGCGAGCGGGAGTTCTTCTGTGGTTCGCGTCGTGTTGTGTGCGAACGATGTGGACGCCGTGGCGAGGAAGATTGCGAAGACGCTCGGGCCGGCGGCGTTGAATCGGCGCGGCGAGTTTAAGGCGACTGGAGTAACCGAGTTCGCCGCGGAAGACGCTCGAGCGGCGAGCGCGTCGACATTCTTGGGCTACCCGACGCCCGCGTCCGTGGCGATCGAAGTGAGTGGGTGCGACCGTCGTGCGGGCGCGTTTACCGTGAAAGCTTTCCATCTCGCGTTGGATGAAGGGTGCGGCGTCGTGTACCTCTCTTAGCCCGTTCGCCATATCTTTAGTTCGTGTTCAATTCAATTCTTCTGTTGTACTATAATTCATCGCGAAGCCGCTAGTCTAGATATCCGACACATTGAACAGCACATCTGTGCGAATGACGTACTTGAACGTTTCGCCTCCGTTCAAGCTCGCGGTCACGGCGCTGCCTTCGTGCACGGGCGACTCCTCGGCTTCGCCGTGCGGGAAGCAGAGCGCGGCGCCAAGTTGTGGCACGACACCTCGCGCGCTCAAGACTCCAGGCTCGCTCGGCGTAGCGGTGTAAAACGTCGTCGATCCACCGTTGAAGCCTTCGGTGAGATAAATCAGAAAAGTCAACCTCGAGCGGACTTTGCCATCGGAGACGTCGGTGACATATTCGCATTCCTCGTTGAGTGCGCCCTCGGGCCAGGACCCATCCACGTGACGGCGGTAAATCGTACCAGGACCGTAACGGAAGAACCTCCAGCGCGCGTTAATACCCACAGCACCGGGAGGCATTAAGTCTGCGATTCGTCGCCACAGACCTTGAATATTTTGCGGCCAAACCATGAACTCGCAGTATTGCAAACGAGACGCGCCCGTGACACCGTCGACGTCGCCGGGATCGGTACGAAGCCCAATCGCGTGACCGGCGGCTATGATTGCTGAGCATTCGCTTTTCGTGAGAAGATTCGTCACGACGAACGCCCCCGGAACGTGCGGCACGTCGTAACGCGCCGCCTCTGTCAATCCTGAAGGCGCAAATGGGATTACGCCCGGGTGCGCGGGCGCGTACAGCTCAAGCGGCAACCTATCCACCGGCCGACGTCGTCCATCGTTATCGCAAACCATTTTAAAGCTACCCGGCGCGTATTCAATATCGCGACGCACCAATGGCGCGGGAATGTCGTCGTCGTCCTTCGTGCGCGGCACCGCGAACGGCATTTGCGCGCGAATCGTCGCGGTAGATCCCGGCTCCCAAGACCCGCACATGATACCGCGCAGCGCGCTTTCCAATAATGCTAAACCTAAATCCCCATCGACGCCCCCTGGGCACATCGCGCACGCTCGCACGAGGACATCCTTCCCTAAGAAACGCTTTCCTTCGCCGTCGAGCCGCGACATCAACACCAGCGCCTCGCGCAACATTCCCCGCTTCGCGCACGCGAAGAACGCGCACCGCATCGCCTCTCGCGACGGCGCCATACCGTTCGCTTCCATTCTTTGCAGCAATCGCAGCGCCGGTTTCGCCTTCTCTCGCGCCTGACACAACGCCAGCACTCTCGCGCACGTATCCGCCCGCACCGCGACGCCGCGCGCCAGAGCCGCATCCAGCGCCTTGCACGCGTCCACGCACGACTGCGCGAGCAGGGCACGTAAAATAGTCCCTTCGCTCACGTCTCTCGATCGCGCGCCGTCGTCGCGCGCGTCGTCCACCGCCATCGCCGCCGCCGCCACCGCGACTTGAACATCAGTCGTCGCGTCCGCCGTCGCGTGCGTCGGCTTCGCGATCGCGCTGCCGTCGCGCACGCCGAGCGCTTGCGACGATTTCTTTCGCGCGCGCTTCTGCGTCTTGCCCATCGTCGGCGCGCGCGTCGCGGTGTGGGACGTCGCGCGCGCGGTTCGAGCGTCGGTTGCGGCGATGAAAATGAAAAAGTGAATGAAAATGTACAGCGGACTACGCGCACTTACCTACGCGCACTTACCTACGCTATCGGTGTAATACGAACCCGCGCGCGGGAGATATGTCGCACCGGTGTCGCGCGCTTCGAACAAGACGCGCACGGTGTCGGCGGTGTCGTCGCCCGAGCGAAACGCCGTAAAGTGCAAATGCGGCTCGGGGCTGAATCCCACGGAGCCGGACTCGCATATGACTTGTCCACGCTGCACGCGGTCGCCGACCTTAACCTTGGCGCTCTTGGCGCGAACATGCACGTACTCGACAAATAAATCACCACCTCTGACGTCGTACGTGGAGACGTCGGCCTCAGTCGTGGTGGCGCACTCAGCGCTCGCGTTTCTCGGCGGCGTCTCCGGCGTCGAGCGAGCGTCGAGCTTTAACACGATTGAATTCCATTTGAATAGATTCGACACCGCGATTCCAGTGAGCGTGTTCTCGTCGCACACTTCGATTACTTCACCATCGCCCACCGCGAGCACGGGCGTGCCTTCGGGACATCTGAAATCCACCGCGTGCAAATTCCCGCTGAAAAAGTGCGTCAATTCGCCCCCTTCATTCTGCGTGCACAAAAATCGCTCGCCTCGCAGAGGAAACCCCACCGATTGGCTGTGCGTGTCATTAGGTTTCGGATGCATCGACCACGCGCGAAAATCGCTGTCGATTCGCACGTCCCGCACGTCCCTTCCCTCCAGTCGCAAAAAGCACAGGTGCGCCATCGAGCGCGGCGGCACCAGGCACACGAACGTCGTTACCGTCGACCGTCGTCCATCGTTATCGATCGTCACGCCCTGCGCGAGCGATTTATTCCCTTTCCCATAACACTTCACGTCGTACACCGTGATGTACGCCACCTTCACCGCGTCTGATCCGTCCGCGTTCGTCGCGCTCAGTCTCGGCGCGTCCCCGCGTCCATCCGCGTCCAACGCCACGTCCGGGAACTCCGCGTCGTCCGAGTACTCGTCCGGGTCCACGACTTCCGCGCCGAGCAACCACGACGAGTGATTCGCGCGCGCGACGTCCAGCGCGATGTGACATCCGACGCCCGCGTCGCGCACGAATCCGTCTTCGTCACCGCGCGTCCCGGCGGCGCCGTCGCCAGCCCTCGACGTCGCTTCGCGCGCCGTCGTCTCCCCGCACCGCATCGCGACGTCGCGCGGACGCGCGCGCTCGACGATCGGCGCGCGAATTCGCGCGTCGGCGATCCGTCGCGCGCGCGCGAGTGCGGCACTTCGACGCGCGCGTCGAACGACATGTCGTTCGCGTTCGGCGCGCCCGCGCCCGCGCCCGCGCCCGCGCCGAGCGCGCCGAGCGCGCCGGCGCCGAGCGCGCTCGCCGCCGCGCCGCTGGCGCCGACGTCGACGTCGACGGCGACGGCGACGCTGCCGAACGCGCGCGCGCTGTTTTACGCCCTGGATGAGACCGTTCAGCGCGGCGACGTCGTCGACGACGCGACGACGTCGACGCTCGAGGACGCGCTCGAACACGTCGCGCGCGCGTGCGAAACGTACGGACCGACGCGCGCGGCGAGCGCGGAGGCGCTGCGCGGCGGGAGCGTGGAGTACGGGGGGAAGACGCTGAGGGTGAGCGCGACGACGGCGAAGGTGGCGACGGAGTGCGCGAGACGATTGCGGTTGGACGAGACGCAGACGTACGTCCTGCTCAGACGCGCGCTGGATGAGAGCGAAATGCCGCGACCGAGCGAGGCGACGGAGGAGGTGGTGCGAGAGGTGATGCGGTTTTACTTTCGGGAGCGACTCGGGACCATCAAGTGCGCGCACGCGCTGCTCTCGAGAACGAGCGGGGACGCGTCGAGCGGCGCGGATGGCGACGCGTGGGAGCGCGCGGTGACGAAGATGCTCGATCTTGGGTTCGAGGAGAACGTGTGGCGCGCGCTCGATCGGCACATGAGCGGGGCGAGCGCGAGCGGGCCCGAGGGGGCGAGTCCGGAGGACGCCGCGGCGTGGGCGGGGCAAACGCTCGAAGAGACGGTGGCGCTGCTGGAGGTTCTGTTTTTGCTGTACTACAACCGCGTAAAGTGCAAACCTGAAATGTTCATGAAGTTGGCTCGAATGTTTGAGAAGGGTGCGCTCAGGCGCGCGCCCGCGGCGGCGATTGAGCTCGAGTCGCACGCGCCCCAGGCGCACGTGAACGCGTTCACGGAGGATATTCGCGCGCTGTGCAACGTCACCCTGATCGCGGCGATGGATTTAGAAAACTTAGTCGATCGATTTTCCGGGAAGAGCCTGAATGCGCACGGTTTTTTGGAAGCGACTGTGCTAAAGTCCATCACTGAAATGATGGAAAAATGGCAGAGCGACGCGGCGCACGGACCAACGCTGCTCGCGTGGTCAACGTTTCTCACGTTGCTACCGGTGGATGCTGAGTACATGCCGGGCGGATTTTCGATCGAAATCATGACGCAGAAAGCGAACGAATGCGGGCTCTCTGCGCTGTCGCACTTGCTCGATGCGGAACAGTTGCGAGGCGAAGACGCCACCGTGACGCTCCACAAGAGCGTGCTGAAGAATATGTTCTCCACCATTCTCGCCGCGTACGACATGCTTCCCGTTCACCGCTTGCCCACTCACGACCTGAACCAGATTTTGAGCATTCTACGAAAACTTCTCGCACATCAGCCAGTGCTATGCGAGCAGTTCTGGGGTGGTGCGAGAGAAGACGGCCAAGAGGCTCCGCTCTTCGCGCTCTTGGAAGGCTGTCGAGAGCGGTTTCCTTACGATTCCGCCCCACTGTTGAGAGTACTCGCGGCGTTTTCCGAGGGCCATCGCGCGGCGGAGTGCGCGTTGGCATACATCGCACAACTGCCGACGGTTGCTCTACCGGTGCCTTCTCCAGACATCATGCAGCAAGGCTTGAAACCAAGCGAGGACGCTGTGATGGACGTCGAGTCGGGCTTCGCGAGCGGTTCGGTCACCGCCATCCATCGGCTTACAAGTCCTTACATTCCCGGCGGATTCATCGAAGCTGGCATGTCCGGTTTGGCAATTGATATGGGCACACAAACCACACCGTTGATCGTCTGGGCCGCTCCTGCTGACGGCTTGCATCTTTGTCTGACTCGCCTTTCCCTGCTCGCGAGTGCGGGGTTGAGCAGAGAATTGACGACGAGCGAGAGTGATGAACTCGACGCGACGACGTTATTCTTGTCCAAAGTTTTGACGCACGCACCATCATTTGCGAGACCAATGTTATCATGTGACGTTTCTGAGTCCGTGCCGAAAGGGTCACCGACCGACATCCTCACAGGTCTTTCGTTGGCGTTGCACGTGCGAAGCAAGTCTCTTCATACGGAGCAAAGCATTCAATCGACCGCCACCGTGTTACAGGCATTATCTGCACTCGCCGCGGCTGAGCCCACTAGAACCGTTGCAGAGGTACTCGAGGCGCCGCTCCTGTCGGGCACTCCAGGCACTGGTGTCCCCGGGTTGATTCGCGCCATTCGCGACAGCGAGTCGCGCCTCGGTGAATATCCGTTGACGTTGGCCGTGCTTAGTTTAGTGGAGACATTACTCCAACATGGTGGGCTTGGCGATAAGCTCGAGGCCCTCGTAGATCATGTCCTGCAAGAAATTGCTGTCCGTCATGTGCAGTGGCGGTACAGGCACAAAGCTGAAAAATGGATCGTTCACGCGGCGGTGCAGCGCATCATCTATCAAATTTTCACTCCCCGACACGGCGATTTTGCCATTAGACTTCGTGACAAGGTGCTGTCCTACTTGATCAACGACAAGGCGATTTGCTTTGGATCGTTTGCACCACTTGTGTACGATGCAGCGTCTCTACGCAAGTTGCATGAAGAAGGCGGTGCGCCTCGAACAGAGGAAGTTACGGCTCTCGAAGAAGCAATTGCGACGGTGCTCAGGTCTATACCACTCATCGTTTATCACGCAGGTGATAATTTCGGTGGTGTACTCGAGCGAATGCTGCTCATCGAAACTAGTAATAATGGTGCTCCCTTTGCGAGCTCGATCGCGTCATATGCCGGATATCCGTACGCTGCGGCGTGTTTTCCACTCGCACTTCCGGCCCTCGTGCCTTTGTGCGCGGCGGCGAACGCCGTTCCCATGGCTGCAACGCTAGACAGACAAGATCGAGCGGAGATTCTGAGCTCGATGCAGCACATGTTCAAGCACGCTGATTTGGACGCCGTGTGTGACATCGCAGATTTACTCAGCGCAGGTATCGCAAATCAGCCGGAATGGGTCGCCACCTTACTCGTGCCCGAAAAAGAGCCCGAAGAAGAGCGCCCCGCTTCATTACCAGCTCCGACTGCTTCCGGCGCACTTGCCGCACCTACGACGCCGACAAATGCTCTCGCACCTACGACGCCTACGACGCCACCACCACCGACGCCGCCGCTCCCGACAAAGACGAAAAAGACTGTTGAAGGAGCGTTGGCTTTAGTGTGGGACATCCTCGAGGACACCACAAAGATACGCTCGCAGTCGCCCCGTTGCCTGGCGGCACTTTTGCGCATGCTCGATGCTCTCTGGCGCCGCCAGCCACTTCTCATCGAGTCAATTCAGACACTCAAGGTCAAGGACGTCGAGTTGTGGAAAAGACTGGCGACGTGCGTGGATCAACCGGAGAAGGAAGTTACTCCACCGGCGGTGGCGCATAGCTTGAGCGCGGCTAGTTCTGTGCTTTCGCTATTCGCCATCGAAGCGGAGTCGTCTATGAATGCTCTCGACGGGACGTCGAGCGCGACGTTTAACGCGCAGGTACGAGAATGGTGCGCGAACTCACGCATCAGCTCATGGATTGATATGTGTCTCTCGCACGAGAGTTGCGCTTTGTCGCGCCAAAAGACGCAATTCGCCGCGCAAGCGTTCGTTCTGCAATGCATATCGGTTCTTGAGCGCGAAGATATGAGTGCGAAGCGCTCGCCGTTGATGGCAGACGCGACATTACAGTGGATGTGTGGAAAAATCAGAGACGCTTTGCTCTCGCACGCGTCGGCGAAAGATTTGAGAGCGTCCGGGGCGTCGAATGTCGCAATTCTAGAAGCCGTCGCTCGAGAGGCGGCTACACAAAGCCCGAGCTCTATTATGTCAGCCGATGCGGTGCATAGACTCGTGCAGGCGGCCCGCGATATGCACGTCGAGGCCGTGGCGTTCGCTCCGGCTCCTCTCAGCGTCGCTGGTACTGCTGAGTACGGTGAATCGTATTTGTACGACTCCTATTGGATTCGCGTCGCTACGGGATGTGTGTGTTCGAACGCGGACGATCAGTGGGGCGCACCCGAAGGAGCCCTAGCAGACATGGGGCGTGCGATGAGCGCTCAGCTCGCCGAGACGTGCCTACTGTCGTCGATCACAGACGCGCAGTCGTCCGCTATCTGTTCGTTGAGCTCCTTCATCGCCGCTGCCGCCTTTGGTGAGTTGCCGAAGATGCACGCCGGGGTGTTCACGCAACCTGCCTCAACGACGACAGGTGCGCCGAAAACTCTCCTCGATGGGCTTTCGAGAGATAGTCGAAGAGATCTCGTATTGAACGTCGCTGAGCGTTTGCAGAAGATCATCGTGACGGATTCAGCGAGCATGCCTTCCTACGTCAGCCCGTTGGCGAATGAAATGGCCACGTTGTTGTCCGTCGTGACACAGTTGTGGAGCGTTTCAGTATCCAGTGCGTCACCTCAGACACCAGCGGAGAACGATTTCGAACCGGTGCAGCGCGTGATATTGGTTGTGTCGACGGTTTTGGCTCCTCGAACAAGCGCTTCGGGATCGCCATCGCGAGAAGCGGCGTCTCTCGTGAACCCATTGCTCATCGCCATGCTGTTCGCCATCCGAGCGTGGCGCGCCGGAATGCAATCTGCTAAGACAGTGCAGCCGAGTTATGAGCTTGGTCAGTCCGCGTTGCCTCTCATACCTCTCATTTGCCAAGCTGCTGCAGGGGACTCTGGAACGAATAACGCTAAGGCTTCGACGACATCGAGCGTGGCGCTCATGTTGCTCGCAGACATCGCCAGCGACCTGCTTCCGACGTCGGCGCTGCTTCAAGTGCTCAGTACCTACAAGATAATGCCGGCGCTCCGGCCGGCGACAGGCGACGACGACGTCGACAGTGTGACCATCGCCGCTCTAAACACGTGCCTGAGCCTTTCCAAGAGCGATCAAGGAGCGGAGATTTTACTCGCGTCGGACACCGTCCGTCTTCTCGCCATCTTGTGCGTCGAGTCAAACAAGGCCGAACGTCACAACACGACAAATCACGATATATATTGCTCCGCTCTGCGCGTCACCGCCATGCTCGCGGGATCGCCGCTCGCCGTGCACTCTGTAGACGTCGGGGCTGATCTCGTTCGCTTTTGCGCGGCGTTGGAAGCTCGAATGCTCGCCGCTTTGGCGCCAAAAGAGATCACACTCGCGACGCTCAAGGAAGTCGAAGTGACGGCGTTGTTCTTCAGCCGTCTCGCGTCCACTTTCGGTGCGCAGTGGCAAGTTTCTTCGCCCGAAGGCCAGATGCGCTGTCGCGTGGCGTGCGTGAGCTTTCTTCGATGGTTCGCCGCGCCTCAGGTTGTCGGGGGCTTGCGATGTCCTCGAAAGACGCGAGCCGATGAAACGTTGGCGGCAAAACCACCGGCGACGCGTGCCACTCAGGCATGGTTCCAAGCCACCGCGAGAGGTGACTCCGTGCGCGAACCCACGTCGCCGCTCATCGGTACGGCGCCGCACGGCTCGCCCATCGCCGACGCCTCGACGCGAAAGACTGGCAATGCGTACTCCGAAGCCGTCGCCGTGGCCCTCTATCGAGCCGCGCGCGCCGCGTGTGACTTCCTCGCGGTCTTCCCGCGCGCCGTCGACCAAGCCGCGCTCGGTTTCGACGTCACCGCCAGTCTTCGAGACCAGTGCGACGCGTTGTCGTGCGACGACTTGACGTCGTCCCCCGCCAACGCCGACGAATCCGCCCTCGTCGCCGCGCTCGACGGTTTAAAATCCGCGGCATCGAAAATCGAGCGCCTCGAAGCGTCGTCGCTCAAACCGTCCGACGCCCGCGCCGACGGTTCCCCGCGTCCGCGCGTCGCCGCGTCGTCCCCCTTCGCCTAGCGCGCCCACGCGAAAATAAAAATCTTCGATCTTATCCACTTCGCGCGGCTCCAAACGCCCGTCGACGTCGTCGGTTGAAAAAATCGCCGAAAGAGAAAAAGCGATCGGTCGAGGGTCGCGCCCGAGTCGTGACTCGCCACGAGCGCCCCCCCGCGTCGGCACCGCGCGCGCGCGAACGACAATCAATCCGCGGCGACCGCGACGGACGCGCGCCGCGCGCGAGACGACGACGCGACGCGATGCGGAACCCCCCCGCGCGCGCGGCGAGCGAGGGAATTTCCGTCGCGGTCGTGCGCGACGACGGCGGTGACGATCGCGCGAAGGCAGAACCGCGCGCGGCGACGGGATTGGTGCGCGATGAAGCGATGCGACGAAAAGTCGCGATGACGCGCGAAGTCGCGACGACGCGCGAAGCCGCGACGAGCTATGCGAGCGATGACGGCGCGAAATGGTGCGAACGTAAATGACTGACGGAACTGCGCGCGCGATCGGGGCTTTTCGACGACGTAGGATGCGATATTCGCCGCGATTCCAGCGTCGGAATTGCGCGCGTCGGATAACGCGCGGGCGCGGGCGACTTCGAACGCCAAGGCGCGCGAGGTGCGCCGACAAGCGGCGGAGGCGAACGCGGCGAAAGAACAGAGGTTGCAGTCGCAACGAAATGCGGGGGTGCCGACGATGAACGCGCGCGCGAGCGGGGACGGTGATGCGGCGAACGCGGGGAAGCGTGCGCGCGCAAAGACGGAGGTCGGCGGCGACGAGAAGAAGCGCGAACCTTTGCCGAAGCCGGATTACGCGGTGGCGTGCCCGCGGTGTAAGAGCGACGATACGAAGTTTTGTTACTATAACAATTACAACATCAAGCAGCCGAGGTTCTACTGTAAGAAGTGTTGCAGGTATTGGACCGAAGGCGGGTCGTTGCGCAACGTGCGCGTGGGCGCGGGACGGAGAAAGAAGAATTCGCTCAAGGATGTACGGGGGCGATTCGCGGTTGCGCAGGGCAACGATGATCAACATGTTGGCGGTAAGCGGGCGAGATGCACGCCGGCGACGCCCGCTGAGAAGGGCTCGAACAGAAGTCGGAGCAAGACGGCGCGAACCAAGCGCGACGGTTCCTCAGACGGAAGCGCCACCGAAGCCGAGCAAGGCGAAGGCATGAACTCGGGTTACGGCGGACGACAGCCCTCGGGATGGAACACCAACGGGTCGAACGCTGGTTCAGACACCGCGCTGCGCGGCCGATCGCCCACCGATGAGCAAGGGAGCGCGGAAGGGTCGCAACAAGCGCCCGTAGGCGACACCGCCGCGATGGGCTCCAACGTCTCAGGGTGGGGCATCGACCCGACCGTCGCGAGATACGTGAACGCGGGTATGTTGTCGACGAGCGACAAGCACGCCCAAGCTCAAGCTGCGGCCGCTGCGGCGGCTTCGGCAGCCATAATGTCAGCCGCCTCGCGCTGGGGGATGCAGTTTTGGAACAAGAGCATGTTCCCATTTGGCGGCATGCAGAATTCGGCGTCCCTACCACAACCTGCGCTGAGCGGCGCGCACGTCGCACCAGCCACGCCCGTCTCTGAGGCTGCGCTTAAAACAGACTGTTTATCGCATCCGACGCCTTCTTATCCTACAGCTGCCACCGCGGCGACGACTACGTACGCCCCGGCCGCTCGGGCGCCCGGCTCTGGAAACGTGATGTCGGCGATGCAGTACTCATCGCTGTTCCAGAATCCGTGGGCGCAATTCACAGATCAGCAAGATCATTCAAATCCGGCAGTTTTCCAAGCGATTCAGCAACAGATGTTTAACCAGCAGATGGCGGCGCACTTCATTCAAATGCAACAGTTCCAAGGAGCGATGCAAAATCCATACGGCTTTGGCTCGGTGGCGCCCGCCGCAAACACTTCCGCGACGGCGACAACGTCGGCAAAGATAAAAGCCATCAAGACTGAGAATGAAACATCCGAGCAGAAAGGAAAGACTAAAAAATAATCCACTGGTACCATTTACGAACATTCATCAGAAACGCACGCGCGCTGAAGTCGATTGACTTCTATTGACTCACCTGTATTCTTCACTGCCGCCTCTGCAACCGCATCGCAGACCGCTGTAAATCATGCTTAAGTGACCATTAATAATCATTTCCATTTCATAGAGCTACTTTACACACTCGATACTTTCATCGAGTCCTACTTTTTCTTTCGTGCCCCTCTCGTGGGCTTCTTCATTTTGAACGAGTCGAGCTTCATCTTGAGCTTGGTGGAAAACGTGTCAAGCAGCAACTTTCGACGGACAGTGACGAATATATTCGCCGTCGAAAGCAGGCCCTCGTTCACAGCGTTTTCAGTAAATTTGTCCAAAATGGAGGCGATGATAAGGCTCAACAACACGTACGCCCCCAACAATATGAAGCTCGTGAAGAAGAGCGCCGGGACGGAGATGTAACTGCAATTCGCCGCGACGCCGTCCACATTGTATTCACATTTCATCGTGTCGAACATGATACGCTTCCAATTATCACGCGTGATGACTCGCAAGAGAACCATAAGCGATGCGCCAAAGTTCCGAAAGTTCTCCACACGTCCACTCGGATACGTGGTTTCGTAGTCGCCGAAGAGATTCATGCCAAGCACCGCGTACACAAACATCAACATGAATATCAGGAAAACGACGTTAAACGCGCTTTCAAAGGAGCTCAATAGCGTATTGAAAACCGTACGTAGACCCTTCGCTTGTTTAAACAGACGTAGCGCGCGTCCAAGTCGGATGACACGGAGCACCGTGGTACCGGCGAAATCCACACCTGCGAGGTCGGGAATACTAGCCACGACGATGATGAAATCAAACACGTTCCAGCGCTCTGAAAAGTAACGTTTCGGGAACAGTGCGACCATTTTCAACGAGAGCTCTAACAAGAAGATCCAAGAGAACAACACATTCGCCGCTCGTTGAATTTCGGCATAGGCTTTCGGTTGTCCGTCGTGATACGACGCCATGGTGATAGTGTTGGCAATGATGCAGCCAACGATGAAAGCCTCAAATCGAGGGTTCGTGGCTAAGGAGTAAGCCGATTTTCGAATGAAAAACCGTGGCGCCCCGGTTGTGTCGTCATCCAATATTTTGAGCTCGGCGTCGTGTTTTTTCATACGCAAAACTTCCGCCCACTCTTGCTGCTCGGCGTTGAGCGTCTGCGTCGAGTTGCTCAACACACAAGCCTTCTTGTAACTCTCGCACACGAGGGCGACGATCATACTCAACCAGACGAAAGAGAGGATCACAATAAAGCTCAAAAAATAAATAGCTGTCCAGCCACTGTTGTTTAAAGAGGGCTGCAAGTCCGTATCCGTTGAGTCCATGCCTTGAAACGCTACAGAAAGCCATCCGTCACGTGTGACGATGACGAAGAGACTCAGTAGAGCGAGCAGGGTGTTATCGAAGTTCAGTGGCGGATTGAGCCACCGGCGAGTCACGTGTGCACCTTTCTCGTCAACGAACGTCCCGACGCACGCGTGCATTCCAGAGACCGTAGGGTCGTTGCAGTAATCAAATTTACCAGCAAATAACTGCGAGCCCAGAATTGCGAAAATCAAAAACTGAAACAATCCCAACAGCATCACACTCCCAAGATCAGGTAGGACGTGAAGCAGCGTCGCAACGACGATTTGCATACTCTTAACTCGATTTAACAGGCGCAAAGGACGCAGAGCTCGAAATAACCTGAAGCTGCGCATAAACTTCAGTGCTGACGCGCTCATGGTTTCGACGGCGAGCGATACGATGACAATGAAAAAGTCAAAGCAGTTCGCAGGAGATCGAAGGTATGCTCCTGGGTGCATAACGAAGCCCATCGCAATTACTTTTATGATTGCCTCGCCCAAAAATATGAGCGTGAAAGATACGTCCGCTGCTTTGAGAACGCTGGCCAAATCACTTTCTGGATGCACTGTGGGCGCGTCGAGCGCGAGCTGGATGCACGAGAATACGATGAGAACGAGCATGAGCGCCTCAAACGCGGGATGCTTGATAAGCATGAATAGCAAACGTCGCATCGGGCGTCGCGGCTTGATGAAACCCAACGACGGGTACATCATGCAAATCTCATCCTTTGTCGCACCGGCATTGCGTAACCAGTCCTCTTCGGCGATGTTCTTCTTTGAAGATTTGTCAATTTTCGTCTCATCAACAACGATGTCACGCACGGGTAATCCCAACGCCTTCCTGGCTTTACCGGCGTGTACGTCTTCGGATATCCTCGGGAGGCTGTAGTCTATGTTCAGCAAGGGTGGCATCGACGTATACTCCACGATGGGCACGAGGGTGTTGTACGCGTGCGCAGAATCTCCAGTTGTTTGCGAACCGCGTGAACGCGAGTTGCGGGGACTTCGTGCCGAGTGTGAATTTGACATCGTATCTCCATCTCTGCTCGGTGACGCACTAGATATGTTATCTTCGTTGAAAGACTCTGTCACGGGACCGGGTCTTGGTCTATCAGCCATACCTCGCAGCGATTCCGACAACGACTTGCGTTCTTCGCCAGGCTGCGTAGATTTCACCCTGGCGCGCCAAGAAGCCGTCTTCCGCTCCGTCGGCGGATTGACAGGTGATGGAGCTAGTCCATCGTTGGCGTCGACGTCGTCGGACGCCGCGGACACGTCCTCGTCGACTGATTGGCCACGTTTCTTCTTTATAGCTTCCAAGCGCTCTGATTCGCGAATTCGCATGCTCAGCAAATTTGCCTCGGCGATTGCGGCAGCGCCTTCGGCGCTCATTCCGTCTCCTTTGAATTTGCCGAGATGACCACTTTTGTTGCCCTCCGCTCGACGTTGTGCGATGATTGCAGTTTGTTCTTCTGGTCGCATCCGAGCCTCCGCGCTCTTCATCGCCAAGCCAATTGTGGGCGCCTGCGACGCCCATTGAAGCGCGTCTTTAGTACCCGACTCGCCGCTACGCTCCAACAGACTGCGTCGAAGTTCAGCGAGCGCATGTTCTTGCAAGTGTCTTCGGACCTCCATTGCACTGGCAGCCGTGCCGTCCGCTGTACCGCCGTACTCATCCCGTAGTGTGTTTGTGTTCTGGATATTCATGTCTTCGTCGCTATCGCTGCCTTGTTCCGCCGCCGCGTCAATTCTCCAACGTCGATAGGCCGCCCTTACCTGGCGATCATCCATGGGAATCGGGATACCAGTAGCGACAAGTGCGGATACTTTTCTAGATGCCTTTTCTCGCATGAGCGTCGTCAGTTGGCTCTCTGGCACGCCATCATCAACCGCCAACTCGTCAACTAAAAGTGCTCGGTCCTTGACGAGCTGTTCATTGGCATCCACCGCGTTGTCTTCACTATCGCTGTCAACATCACTATCATTTTCTGTGAAACCTATTACCTCCAGCCACCTTTCTATCAGCTGCACCTCTCTCGCAAATGCTCGCTGTTTGCGTGTATTTATCCTATTCACGATGCGCTTGGCATCCGGATGGCGTCGAATCTCGTTTGGTTTCATCAACCGTGTTAACTCCGTGCTTATGCCTTCCTGGTGCACTTCCACCTTATCCATCTCATCATCATTGTTTCCCTCGAGAAGAGTATTGATTTCTCGTTGACGTTTGGCCTCGGCCTCTCGGCGTTCCGTCTCTTTCTTTTCCTCGCGCAAACGCTCGAGTTCGAGCTCCTTTGCTCGCATCGTGCGTGAAAATGTGTCAATGAGCATCGCCGCGATGAGATTCAACAGCACAAATGAACCGATGAAGGACCAGCAAATGAAAAACAAGGCTGCAGGAGCGCCGTACGAGCCACTCATGGCGACGAGCATCAACTTGTACCAATGCGATCCCGTCAGAATCTCGAATACAGAGAGAAAACTATCCCCAAAGGTGTTGAAATTCGGCCGCGCATCCCAAAACTCGTCGCGTCCACCAAATAGCTGCATGCCTAAAACCGTGAAGACGAAAACAAAGACGAATAGGACACCGCAAAAGTTCAGAATAGCACTGAAGCTCTCCATGGTGGTATCTATCAAACGCCGCATGTTCTTGTTTCTTGTGATGAGGCGAGTCGTGCGCATCACTCGCAACAGACGGAACGCGCGTGCGACGGCCAAGCTGCTGTTACGATATGCCAGCTCTATCAGACCGGCAGTGACAACAGTCGCGTCGAACAAATTGTAGCGATCCTTGCTATATCCTAAAATTCCGAATGCGAGTACTTTCATCACCAACTCGAACACGAAGACTGACAAAAGCAAGTAATTCAGATTATTCACAGCTGTCTCCATCTCGCTCCCCATACCACGAAAGTGCACCGCCAGTATGATTGTATTTACCACAATCGCACTAGTTATACCATTTTCGAAATACTTGTGCTTCACAAACATCTGCAGCCAACGCTGGTAGATGAACTCCCGCCGCATGAACGCCAACGGTCGTTCCATCATTCGCTCCAGGCGCTCTCCATAGCTAAATCGGCCCGCCCTCCTGCTCGCCAGCACTCTCTTACTTTTTGGATTGCTCAGCGCTTTCGATTTGTCTTCCGTCTCGGCGTCCAGCGCCCTTTTTTCGTCTAAAATTGCCGTCTGTCGATACTTTGTCGTCACCGCCGCCAACATAAAGGATGAAACAAAAATTGCGCCGACGGCGACGATGATGATGAAGTAAATTATCGCCAAAACACGATCACCGGTGGCGTCTATGACTTGATACATCAAATCTGTCCACCCACGCAATGTCAAAACTCTATAAATTATAAATCCCGCACCCATGATGTTGTTGAAAGTTGAATGACCGTCGTCCATGCCCGTCAACGCAGTAGCGATGCACACTTGCATGGGTCCACAAGAACGACCGCCGGTAGATTTTGAGCACGGAAACTCGATTTGTTCCATGACGAGATCAAGTGTGCTTGCGTACGCGCATCTGTTCGACAGCTTACCCGCGTAGCGCTGCACGCCGAGGATACCCAAGACTATCATTACGACGAAGAGGAAAAACACGACATCCCTAACCATACCCATCGACGCAAATGTCGTCGAGACGAACACGCGCAATCCAGGGAACCCTGAAATCGATCGCAGTGGTCTCAGTGCACGAATACCTCGAATAGCTGTGAAACCTCCTCCAGATCCACCAGCGACCATAACTCCGACGGAGACCCAACCGCCGATGACGACGGTGAAATCTAAAACTCGCCATCCATCCCTCAAGTACACGTCCGATTCGGGCGGACCGAATATAAAGTTATTCGCCACCACGCGCGCTAAAAACTCCAACGTGAACATCACCGTAAAGATCGTTTCGGCGACTTCTAAATTTTGATTCGTTCGTCCGTGCTTCTCCAGCGGCCGGTACAACGCGAGCGTGAAGCAGTTCGCCACGATGAGCATGATCGTCACCCTCTCGAACCACTTCCACGCAATCAATCGTTGCGCGTTCCTTCGCACGCCACTCCTGGGCGGGAACAAGTACAACGAGGTATCGTTTTGATTCAACTCGTACCAATACCGCTTGGCGCGCGCGTGATTCCTGACGAAAAAGTTTCCTCGCTGCGCCTTCGCGTACTCCGCCTCGCGAAGCGCTCGCGCCGTGCGCTCGCGCCGTTCTACCTTATCGTCCATGATCACTATCCACTCCTCGTTCGCTCCTCAACCTTCGCGCGCGCGCCTTTCGTCAGCACGCGTCGACGATTGTTCGCGCGTCGGCAGTAACGGCTCGAACCGTCGCGCATCAATCGTCCCACGTCGCGTCGCCTTCGCCCCGCGCGTCGTTCGCGCGCCGCCAACGTTCGTGCCGTTCGCGCGTCGACCCGTGTGCGCCGCGCGCGCGCGTCGCGCGCGTCGTCGTCGCGTTGTGCGGCGCGCGAACGCCCGCGGCTCGTGTCCCCGTCGTCTCGCGCGCACTTTTGTCCCGAAGCGACAGTGTTTCGCGCGATGGCGCCGCGCGGGCCCGCGCGGACGTCGCGCGCGCCCGTCGGTGCGCGCGTGGCGCGTCAGGGACGCGTCTCGCGCGGTCGAACGCGACGCGCGGCGCGCGAGGACGCGCTCGGCGGGCAAGATTTCATCTACTCGCAACGCAGCGGTGTCGAAGAAGAGCTCTTTAAAGGAAGCGTTCTCGGCGTCGACGCGGACGTCGCGACGGGCGAACATCGCGAGCGTGAGTTTCGAACGTTCGCCGCGCTCGATGGGTTTCACGTGCCGGAACGCTTCGCCGAGCGCGTGGCGACGCACGTGGTGAAGAACTTGTTGAAGGATAAGGGGGCGCTCGGCGCGACGTCTCCGGCGTTAATTTTGGGGATTTGGGGACACAAGGGTTGCGGCAAAACGATGAACGTGGAGTTGGCGTGTAAGAAAATGGGGTTGCAGCCGATCGTAACGAGCGCGGGGGAGTTGGAGGATTCGACGGCGGGGGAGCCCGGGGCGATGTTGCGGCGAAGGTATCTGACCGCCGCGCGAGCGATGAGAGAGACGGGGAAGTTGAGTTGTCTTATTATCAACGACATCGACGCCGGGATCGGTAAGTTTAAGGACGATCTGGGGACTGTAAATAATCAAATCACGCACGGGACGTTGATGAACATTTGTGACAATCCCACGATCGTGAGCGAGGGACTGGTTTGGAGGACGGACTCCAAATCTACCAACGCGCGCGTGCCAATCATCGTCACGGGGAATGATTTTTCTCGACTGTATGCGCCTCTAACGAGAGACGGTCGAATGGATCTTTGGATGTGGGAGCCGACGTCGCAAGAGTTGGTTGAGATGATACACGCTATGATGAAGGATGACGGGTTGACGACGGCGTGTTGCGAAACGCTCGTCGCGACATTTCCGAATCAGCCTTTAGATTTCTTCGGCGCGTTACGCGCGCGTGTGTATGATGACGCCGTCAGTGATTTCGTGTTCAACGTCGGCTTAGATGGTTTAAATGACTCGCTCGTCGGTTTAGATGAACGTCGGAGGTTGAAATTAGGCGACGTGACGATCACGCTGGAGCGGCTGTTGGCGTGCGGACGCAACGTCGTTGGCGAGCAAGAAAACGTGAATAATATTCAGCTCGCTCGAGAGTACATGCGTTGGCAAGAGCCCGAAGAGCTCGTCGCCGCTCGACGCGCGGCTACGAGGAAAGCCGCGCGCGATGAAGCACGTGATAAATTGTTGAAAGAGCCCGACGCCGAGGCGGTAAAGATGCGAGAGGACGCGAAGGCAAAGTTGCGAATCGCGGTGCAGGAACACGCCAAAAATGCCGAACCTGTCATGATCGTAGAAGAGGAAGATGATGAGCCCCTGCCATGGCGCGTCGAAAATATTGGCGAGGCGCAGCGCTTGATCGAAGGCGGCGCCGTTGTCTTTGACATTCGTCCCGTCAAAGACTTCAATCGAGAGACGCTCAAGGGAGCAACGTCCATGCCCGCGGCGATTCGCACGGGTGGCTTATCAGACGCCGTGGACAACCCAGCCGTGGACGTGATGATAGACAACATCAACGCTGATGGCAAATACGCCGACAAATCGTCCCCAGTCGTCGTCTTTCATGCCGCCGAAGCCTCCGAGGCGTATCATTTGGACGCCTTGCGCGCGCTCGCCGAAGTCTTCGACGACGTCGTCGAAGTCGAGGGCGGGCTTCCATTTTATCTCAAGCACTTCACTCCCGCGGGCAAACGTCGACCTCGTTACGTCGGTTACGGCGCCGAAAACGAGGAAACGTTCTGGACCGCGTCGAATTGACACCTCGTTATTTGTAGTTTCTAGTTTCTAGCGTAGCCCGCCGAAGTTCCGCACACATCCGCGCGTCCTCGACCGCGCTCCCGATGCGCGCGATGCCACACGCGCACGCTCAAATCGTGCTGTCGAGCTCTCGCGTCGCGACGCCGCCATCGACGTCGTGCGCGCGACCGCGCGCTGTCCCCGTCCGCCGCCGCCGCCACCGCGTGTCGATTCCGTTCCCGCGCCGCGCGCTCGCGACGCGCGCCAAGGGACAGTACGACAGCGCGGCCGACGCGGAGGAAGATTTATTGTTTTGGAACGAGGAAGACTTGGAGGACGACGACCCGATCGCGATCGAAGACGATGAAGACTGGGACGACGAGGACGACGACGAGGACGACGACTGGTTCTTCGTCCCGGAGGGCGCCAACGTGCGCGTGGCGAATGAAGATTTGTTCAACATCGACGACGAAGACAGTGGCAATGGATATGTCATGGACTTTGTGCGCGTGCCGACGAAGAACGATCGCGCGAGTGGGAGTTCGGAGGCGGTGAACACGTCGTTAAAGTCGCCGAAGAAGAACCCGCGCGGCGTCGCGGCGGCGGATGCGAAGCCGAAGCGCGTGGTGGGCGAAAGTAGTGAGATAAACGCAAAGAGGGATGATAAAGGGATGAAAAAGGAGGACATCGAGCGCATGGTGCGTATGGGGGTACCGAGGGATCTGTTATTTGCAATCGAGGAGGAAAAACAAGAGGTGGCGGCGTTTAACAAGAAGAAGGAATACGAGGCGACGAGAAAAACGCACAAGCGCATGACCATCGTGGCTGGAAAGTATGCACGAAGAAAACTTTTGTCGCCGAGCGGTTTAGACACGCGACCGATGATGTCCATGGTGCGTGGGGCGACGTTTGATATGATGTTAAACTTTCTCGGTTCGCGAAGCAACGTGCAGTTTCCGCCAGACTCGAGATGGTTGGACATGTTCTGCGGCACTGGCGCGATCGGCATCGAGTCGATATCGCGCGGTGTCGTCGAGGCACATTTCGTCGAAATGGACCCCTGGGTGGTGAACAACGTCACGAACAAGAATCTGAATTCGCTCGGTCTGACCAAGCAAACGACGACACACACCGCAAGCGTGCAAGCCTTCATGAACCAGCACCACAAAAACGCTCGAGGCGTCGGCGGCGCGTTCGATTTCATATCGTTCTGCCCTCCGTACGAAAAAGTATCGTATCCCGAGCTCCTCCTCCAGCTCGATGAGTCGGCGCTAGTCAAAGACTCGACCATTTTACTCGTCGAGTACGCCAAAGGCCAAGCGCGTGACATCCTCCCGAGCATCGGCAAGCGTCTCCGCCGCGTCCGCGACCGGCGCTACGGTCGCACTTTCGTCGCTTTATACGTCTGCGACGGCAGGGACATCGACGGCGAGGACGACGACGAAGGTCCCGAAGTCGCAACCAAGTTCGCCAAGCCCGTTCGCCGCGGCCGCCGGCGCGACGACGACGACGCGTGATCGTGCCATTCGTCCCGCGCGCGCTAATAAAACATCAGGACACGAGCAAGTCACTCCATCAGCAGCGTCGTCGCGCGTCCACACTTGCGCACGCGCGCGAGAACGTCCTCCGCGTCCAACGCGTCCCCGCGCACCACGCACCGCTTCGCCTCGACGTCGATCTCCACCTCGCGCACGCCCTCGATGCGCTCAGCGATCCTGCGCACAGACGCCGCGCACCCTTCGCACGCGAAGTCGACCGCGAGCGTGACCTCCGTGCGCGTCATGCGCGCGATCGGTCGCGAGCGACGCGTCGCGATGTGCGGTGCGATTCGAGCGCGCATCGACCCGCGGCACCACACGCGCGCGCGCGCGAACGCCGTCGCGAGGCGTCGATCGGTCGCGCGCGAAGGCTCGCGGCGCGCGCGAGAGCTCGCGCGCGCGGGCGAGGCGCAGAATTTAAACGCGCGACGCGAACGCGACGCACCTGTCACTCGGCACCTCGGATTTCGTCGGCGCGGCGACGGCGGGGACGCGCGCGCGCGAGAGCGAGCGAGGATGCGGAAAATATGCGAGTACTTCATATCACGCGCGATCGCGCGGTTGGTGCGCGACGGCGGCGGTGAGGGCGAACGCGGGCGAGCGAGAGTGGACGCGAGCGCGGGCGAGGCGAGACTCGAGGACGTCGAGCTCGACGCGAACGTCGTCATGGCGTGGACGGGCGACTTTGAGGCGCGAACGGGTATGGAGTTGGTGGCGGTGCGCGTGGGGGCGGTCACGGGGCGGATTCCGTGGGAGGCGATCGGGAGGGAGTCGTGCTCGTTGGAGCTCGAGGACGTGACGGTGACGACGCGACCGAGCGCGGGGAGCGGCGAAGCGGAGGTGTTTGACGCGCTCGAGAGAGAGGATGGCGCGCGCGCGCAAGGGTCGGCGATCATGCGGCAAGCGTTGAATGCGCTCTGTCGTGGGCTCAAGGCGCGATTGAGAGGGGTAAACGTAGTGGTGCAAGACGCAGCGGGCGCGGGCAAGTTTCTCGTGCGACTCGAATCGGCAGAGTATACGCACGGGCAAGGGGTGAGTTTCTCGGGGATGTCTGTGCGACGAATCGCAACTGGCGTTGAATGTTCGGTGTCCGAGGTCGTGGTGCGCGACGTTTCCGGGCACGCAGAGATACCAAGTGATTTCAGTCGCGTCGACGTCGAGTTGGAGACCATCGAAACGACGGCTACAGTGCACGCGGTGAAGAATTTCGTCGATCTCGTGAACGCATTCGGTTCCAATGCATCTTCTGCTCGCCTAAAACGGCCATCGACGTCGAGACCGCGACGTTCATTCATCGACGATGTGCTATCGAGTGGGTCGGCCGCCATGTACGCAAGCGCGTATGAGGAAGCGAACGACGCCATGGGCGAGAGCATGGGTGACAGCGTTTACGAAGACTCAAACGAGGAGCTGAACGAAGAGTTCTTCGACGACGCAGAGGTAGCAATACGGGAGTTGTCGGAATCATTGGGTATCGATTCTTCCGCGGAGCCTTCGAGTGCAACGACGGTCTTCACCGTTCAATGTCCACAGTTTTCTATGGATGCGCCGTTCGACGACGTGGTGTGCAAACTGACGATGACGGCGATTAGAATTGAATTGTCGGATCGATTAGATGTGAGCTGGAGTGACGCGCGATGTATTTACGGGTTCGACGACGACCATGAGTTGGTTTTGCATCTTTCTTCGGTTGGCGCCGATGACAGGTGCGGTGTAGTCTCGCGTGACGACTGCGTGTCGATGCAAATGGGTCACGCCAAACTTGCATTGAATGGTGTCGAGTGCGTGACAGCGGCGTCCTTAAGTGAAAATATCACGGCGACAGTGTACTGGCTCGAAGATCCAGCGTATCGTCTAGACGGTTCGCTTCCCGAACGTTGTTTGGCCAAGGTGAAGAACAGGCGTGAAGCGAATGAGACAGATACATGTCTTCGGGAGCAACTTGCGAACGACGCGTCACTGTTCGTTAAATTGAATGTGCCAATTATCGAAACTAGGTTGAGCATCGATGTGGTGGAATCGGTTTCCACTATCATTCAGTCAATGTACGAGCTTCCAGACAATCACCCTATGGCGCTGCGAGTCGCGACGCCCGACTCCGTCATGACCCCCTTGGCGTTTGGAATCGATGTCGGCGCGCTTCGCATGCAGCTTGATGCCCCACTGACAGATGGAACGTGTTCGACTTCCACCGACGATGACTCTGTACTTGTCGAGTGCGAATTGAGGCGTGCGCGTGTTTTTGCGGCGACAAACATCGCTGGCGTTCTCGGTTCAGATTTCGTATGGACGCAGTTTGATTCGGCTCGGGTTACTACTGATAACGTCGAAACAGTCTTTGTCGAGTGTCGTACTTCAGATCAAGGCGCTTCGAAATCATCGCTCGCGTTTGCTCGCATGGAGGGCGAGCCAGCATGCGCAGACGTAAACGTCGTCGGAATGTCGGCCTCGTTAACGCAGTGCGAGCCGCTTATACGGCGCCTGAATACTTTTGCTCCCGCAAGAGACGTCGATGCCGATACAAATGTGTGCGATTCTTCCACACTGTGTTTCTCTTTGAGTTTATTCGAGTTGGTGCTCATATACAAGTCGAATGACTCGTTCGCGCTCATTCAGAATGATTTTTTGCGCATTTCGTCCAAAGGGGTAGAATGTTCGCATGATGCGGGGGTTTCGACCAGCTTTGGCGTCGAAATGTACTGCAACGAGATCAGTGCGTTTATGGTGCCTCCCGAAATCAAGGCAACGGACGGTATTCGCACGTTACCGGCGTTTCCATTCACGAATTCTACTATTTGCGCCGCGCGGTTTGCGCCGGTGATGAATGCAAAGGCGATTTCGTTGATTACGTCCTCTTCAAGCTCGAAGACTGCGATCGCCACCGTCAGCACTCGATCTTGCGTCGTGTCGCTTCAGAGAGACATTTTGCGCGCGTTAAAGCGGCTATTCATGTCGGAAGTTGAAGGCGCTGATCGTCCAGCGAGTCCGGCGAGCGGCGACGAGAACGAGTACGTCTTCGTGAGTCCTGTGAAGAAGGCCAGAGATATCTCACACGCACGATACTCGTCGAGCGTAACTGAGCATGAAATAGCCGCCGCGACTCGCGATCACGACGAGATGTTTCCTAGGCGACTCGAAGGCCAGAAGCGCGGAAGTACGGAAACTAGTGAGGCTCATCACAGAAGTCTGTTAGTGCGACGTGACACGAACGCCCGAGTTGGACCGAACATAATCGAGAACTTCTTCTATCGCAACAATCGACGAGCGCGTCGGAAGCGTAAAACGGTGTTGTTAGCGGCAGGGAGTGTCACGGCGGTGAGAAAGCATAGTTCAAGTCGAGCGCGCGCCGGCGGCGTGAACGCCTCCATTCTGAGTCGTAGTCGATTTGCGGGTGAATTCGTCGAAGCACGTCTACCGGCGATGCCGCCGTCTTTACCGCGTGTCAGCGACCATGCGCACACTCGATACCTTCCGCTTCCAAAGGATGTCGTCGTGCCGCAAAGCACGGTTCATGTGAATGGCGAAACGTTCGATGTACACATCTTGCCGGGGCTATTCTGGTCCGAATCGCCGACAAGTTCGCCGAGGCACGCGGATTCTGTGGAGGTCGATCCGCTCGGTGTATCTGCAGGAATCAAACTTTCACTGAAAACGAACACCGTGCGCGTTGACTCGTTCCCACAGCGCGAAGGCGAAACCGCGCATCGCATCGCGTGCGCGGTGCGCGACGCTGTTTGTACAGACGTCACCGCGGGCGCAACGTGGCCAAACGTATTGAAATACGACGTTCTCTCGGGCGAACGAGGCGATCGAAGCGATATGTGTTCGTTGGACATAATGGCTGTTCGTCCGGATGCGAAAACACCTTCCGAAGTTGAGTATCTGTTCAAGGCCTCGTCGATACCGATTCACGTCAAGCTCGATCAACGCGTCTTGAAGCTCGCGCTCGATGTCTTTGCCGACGACTCTAATGACTCTTCTCATGTCGCATCACCGCCACGTGAAGAGTCGATATACTTTCAAAAGATTGAGATCGATCGGCTTTCGCTTCGTTTGGACTATTGCGGTCGTCAAGTTGACATTGACTCGCTGCGGTCTGGAAACTTGCTCGAGGCGCTGAATCTCGTGCCTTGGGACGGGGTCCTTCTCGACATCCAGCCGCTTCGGCTTACCGGAATCGCTGGTGTAGTCCCGGTTGTGCAAACTGCCGTAAATGCATGGCTTGATGACATTACGCGCACACAAGCACACAAGTTTGTGCAAAGTGTGAAGCCAATCAAATCGGCGACCAACATCGGCCGTCGAGCCGCCGGTCTGGTGTCCAAACCTCTGGAGTTTCATCGAAACAACAGACGCGGCGGTGTTGTCGCTGGGTTCGCTCTCGGCGTCGCTTCTTTCGTTAAAGAGGTGTCACTATCATCGATCGAACTCGGCGCTTTCGCCGCGGGTCAATCCGCTGCCCTTCTCGCCGCCGCAGAAGGAATGATAGTGGACGCCGAACGCGAAATCGAAGATGTCTCTTCGCCGACGAACGTCTTTCACGGGCTCTCCCTCGCCAGTAAAACCGCGTGGCGCGGCGCACGTCGCGCCACCGACGCACTCGTCGTCGAGCCCATCCGAGATTACGCCACCGGCGATGTCACGTCGTCCGCCGCGCTCCTCGGCGCCGTTCGCAAGGTTCCCTACGCCGCCGTCACCGGCGCCAAAGGTTTCACCAAAGCCGTCGATCACGCCCTCTCCGGCGCGGTCGCCTCGTTCCGTCCACCTTCGCGCGACGCCGACGCATCGTGCGACGCCGATGATTTCCCTTAGCCCTCTCCGTCAGTCGCCACTCCCGCTCGTGTGATTGCACGCATTCATTCCTTCGTTCTCGCGCCTCGCGCGCGCGCTCGAATCTGCACAGGTTATCCCTCGCGCGCGCGCCCGCGCGGGTCGCCACTCCACGCCTCGCGCGCCGCCGCTCGACGACGGCGCATCGAACGACGACGACGACGATGCTCGCGCGCGCACCCCTCGCGCTCGCCCCGCGCGCGCCCGCGGTCGACGCGCGACGCGCGACCGCGACGTCGTCCCGCGCGGCGACCGCGCACGCGCGACCGCGATGCGGCGCCGCAACGCTGTCGAAACCGCGCGACGCCGCGCGCGACGTGCGACAGCGCGCGTACGCGAAACAAACGCCGGCGAGCGGGACGTTCGACCCGCTGGGGCTGCTGGACGTCGAGCGAGGCGACGACGGGGTCTTCGCGCCGGCGTTCGGCTGGACCAAGCCGAGCGCGACGCGCGCGATGTCGAGCGGACGAAGCGGAGGACCGAGCGGCGACGCGAAGATGGGAGATTTTTTTGGTGGGAAGTTGCCGGGGAAGATTGCGACGATTTTCGCGCTGTTGGTGCTGTCGCGAGTGGGGACGTACATTCCGATCAGCGGCGTCGATAGGGCGGCGTTCGCGGAGTCGCTCGCGGGAGGAGGGGGGATGATGGCGTACGCCGATACGCTCACGGGAGGGAGCATCTCTAAGCTTGGGATTTTTTCGCTCGGGATCGTGCCGTACATTAACTCGAGCATCATCTTTCAGTTGCTGGGGAGCGTGTTTCCAGAGTTGAAAAAGTTGCAAAAGGAAGAGGGCGAGGCGGGACGGCGCAAATTTCAACAGTATCAAAGGTGCGTCGAGTAGTTGTCGGTCGAGTAAATGCGATGCGATGCGCGTAAGCGGTGATGTGACCTTTTAGGTCTCGTTCGATTGAGCTTCGGCGCGTTACGACGCGTCGATGGCCTGAAAAGAATAACGGAAACTGAGCTACGCGACACGAGCACGCGGTTTTTATTCGACCATGAATGGAGACTGACAGAGACTGTGTTTCTTATTTTGTAGGTACGGCGCGCTTGGATTTGCCATCGTCCAAGCCGTGGGTCAGTGCTTGTACGTGCGCCCTTTCGTCGAGGATTTCACGCCGATTTGGTTGTTTGAACAAAGCTGCGCGCTGACCGCCGGCGCCATGATTCTCATGTACATCGGCGAGCTTTTGAACGAAATCAAACTCGGTAACGGGACGTCTTTATTGATTTTTGCCAACATCGTCAGTGCTTTGCCGTCTTCCGTGGGACAAACGGTGTCAATGGCTCAAGAAAAAGGTGACTCGTCGGTGCTCGCGGTGTTTTTCGGCGCTTTCGCGCTCACGACGTTGGGAATCGTGTACGTTCAAGAGGCTGAACGTAAGATTCCGATGAACTATAGCACGCGATTCAACGCTGGTGGTTTGGCTAAGTCATCATACCTGCCGTTCAAAGTGAACAGCGCCGGGGTGATGCCGATTATTTTTGCTTCTTCTTTGCTCGCGTTGCCCGCGACGCTCACGCGCTTCACGGACAACGGCGCCGTGCTCGGCGTGGCGCGGTTCCTTAGCCCTGGTGGTGGTGCCGGCTACGTCCCGGTGAACGTCGCTATGATTTGCTTCTTCAATTACTTTTACACCTTCCTCCAACTCGAGCCGAAGGATGTCGCAGATCAGCTCAAGCGCCAGGGCGCCTCCATCCCGGGCGTTCGTCCCGGCGCCGCGACACGCGATTACATCACTCGGGTCTTGGAGCGTTTGTCGGTTTTAGGAAGCGTATTCTTGGGAGCGCTCGCCTTGACTCCGGGTGCGGTAGAGCAAATTACCGGCTTGCAAACTTTCCGCGGTTTTGCGGGCACTTCCTTGTTGATTCTCGTAGGCGTCGCCACGGATTCCGCTCGCAAGGTACGATCCGAGCTCGTCATGGAATCGTACGATACGAAGCTAGATGAGTTCTACTCGTCCAAGCCGAAGAAGTAGAATAAGTGTGATATTAACGAATGGATTACAACACGTCTAATAGCGTCCTCGACCTCTTCCGCCGCCTCTACCGCCGAAACGACCTCCCGGCGACCCTCGTCCTCGCCCGCCAAACCTTCCTCCTCCCGGAGAGCGACCGCCGCCGCCATAGTTGC
>Ga0209666_1000466_pt1 | contig 31592 bp, 28 predicted proteins | sample SaaInlV_125m_DNA_FD_184679 | JGI IMG/M metagenome (GOLD analysis project Ga0209666, IMG submission 184679) | Marine microbial communities from expanding oxygen minimum zones in the Saanich Inlet - Saanich Inlet SI037_S3LV_10m_DNA (SPAdes)... | ecosystem: Environmental > Aquatic > Marine >...
TGAAAATAATTTAAAATTTCATGATGGCTTAGGAATGTTGTTAGAGCAAGCCGCAGAGTCTTTTTATATTTGGGAGTTACAAAGGCCTGTAATTACAGAGGAGTTAAAAAATAATTTAAAACTAAGGTTATGATCCGTATTTTTCTTTATATTGAATTATACTGTCTTTAAATTCGTTAAATTCACTTGTATTTGTAACAAACTCAATAATATCTTTTATGTTTATTAAGCTATGCACTTGGATATTAAAGTCTTTTTTAATTTCTTCAGAAGCAGAAATATTACTGCTACCTTTTTCTTGTCTATCAAGCAAAACTAATAACGTATCAATTTGCAGATTATATTTTTCTAATTTTGTTAATGTATTCTTTATTGCGGTACCAGCGGTAATAACGTCATCTACAATTAAAGTATTGCCAGACCTAAAAGTACCTACAATATCGCCTTTTTCTCCATGTAATTTTTGATCTTTTCTATCATATATAAAGTTAGTAATGTGGTCATCATTAGCTGACATGAAGGCAGATAATGCAGAAGCAAGTGGTATTCCTTTATAAGCTGGCCCAAAAATATTTGTAAATTTCAAATTTTCTTGATTTATCAGTTCAATAAATAAATTACTAATAATTGATAAAGATTTTCCATCAGAAAAAACACCGCTATTAAAAAAATATGGGCTAATACGCTCTGATTTAAGTTTGAAGCTACCAAATTTCAATGCATTTTTTTCTATAGCAAGCTCAATAAATGTTTTTTTATAATCCATTGTTATTTTTCGACGTTATAATAGACTAGTATATTATATATTAAAAAATTAAATTATTATGAAAATTGTATCTTGTAATCTTAACGGCATAAGAAGCGCGCATAGAAAAGGATTCTTTGATTGGTACAAGAAGCAGCGAGCAGACATCCTTTGTATACAAGAGCTTAAGGCTCAAGAAGATCAAATAGAAGTAAACTCAATGTTTTCAAAAAACATACACTCTTATTTTAAATGCGCAGAAAAGAAAGGTTATAGCGGAGTTTCAATTCATTCAAAAATAGAGCCAGATAAAATAATATATGAATATGGTGATAAGGAGTTTGATAATGAAGGTCGATATATAGAAGCTATGTTTGGAGATATATCCGTAATATCGTTATATGCCCCTTCAGGTTCATCAGGCGATCATAGACAAGCTGCAAAATTTAGATTTATGAAATCATTTAATAAGCACTTGAATAAAATTATAAAATCAAAAAGAAAATATATAATATGTGGTGATTGGAATATAGCACATAAAGAAATAGATTTAAAAAATTGGAAAGGAAATAAGAAAAATTCTGGTTTTCTTCCAGAAGAGAGATCTTGGTTAGATAGTATTTTTAAAGATGATAAATACGTAGATGCATTTAGAGAACTTAACAAAAAAGAAAATGAATATACGTGGTGGTCTAACCGCGGAAATGCTAGAGAAAATAATGTTGGTTGGAGAATTGATTATCAGATAGTTTCAGGAAATTTGAAAAAAAACATAAAAAGCCAAAAAATCTATAAAGATAGTTTTTTTTCTGATCATGCTCCTTTAACAATAACTTATAAAATATAATGACAGATTTTTTTAATAAAGATGCTTGGACTAGTATTTTTTCACATTTAAAAAATAAGAAATTATTAACAATGTTTTTACTAGGATTTTCTGCAGGACTACCCTTATTATTAGTATTTACAACACTATCTGCATGGTTACGAGATGAAAATATAGTTAGATCAACTATAGGTTTTTTTGGATGGGTTACTATTTTTTATGGTTTAAAGTTTTTATGGGCACCATTAATAGATAGCGTTAAGCTACCAGTTATACATAGCATATTAGGGAAAAGAAGAAGTTGGTTATTATTAACTCAAATTGCTATTGGAATATTTCTTTATTTATTAGCAACTATTTCACCAACCGGAGATAGCTTAGTATCTTTTGCAATTTGTGCTTTATTTGTATCTTTTTTTTCGGCATCACAAGATATTGTTGTTGATGCATATAGAATTGAAATTGCGCCAGTAGAATCTCAAGGAATACTAACTGCGGGCTACCAGTTTGGTTATAGGGTTGCTATTTTAGTTGCTGGAGCAGGTGCACTTTATATCGCAGACAGTTATTCTTGGGAAATATCATATAAAATTATGTCTTCATTAATGCTAGTAGGCATTTTAACAACAATGTTTTCGTCAGAGCCGAAAGAACATAAATTCAAATTAGAAGGTTCTAGTAACCTTATATCCGCAGTATTCTGGGCGCCAATCAGGGATTTCTTCTCAAGATATAAAAACGCTGTATTAATATTATTTTTTATTGGTGTTTATAGATTAAGTGATCTTTCAATGGCCGTAATGGCCAACCCATTTTATTTAGATATAGGATTTACCCTTAGTCAAATAGCAACAGTCACAAAAGTTTTTGGAATTGCTATGACCTTAACTGGGGCATTTATCGGTGGAGTTATAGTCTTAAGATATGGAGTTAAAAAACCACTATTTTATGGGTCAATAATGATTGCATCTACAACCCTAATGTTTGTAATACAGTCTTTATATGGCAACCACATGAATTTATTTATTTTAACTATTGCTCTTGATAATTTTACAGGTGGTTTTGCAGGTACAGTTTTTATAGCATATTTATCTAGTTTAACTGATCCAAAATATACTGCCACACAGTATGCACTCTTCAGTTCTTTGATGTTAGTGCCAGGAAAATTTTTGTCAGGATTTTCTGGTTTGGTAGTAGACAATTTTGGATACTCTGAGCTTTTCTTTATTTCAGCTTCTCTGGGTATTCCAGCAATTATAATTTCTTATTATTTAAATAAATCAACAACTAAGGCTTAATGAGGATTTGAGTTCCTTCTTCAATTAAATCCCATAATTCTTTCATATCTGCATTGTTAATTGCTATGCAACCATCAGTCCAATCTGCTCCTCTACTATACAAGTGTTGAGATAATACTGAGGTTGATGGTAAACCATGAATAGCAATATGTTCTCCTGGATTTAAATCATTTTTTAAAGCAACTTGTTTGTCATGAAAATTTGGATACGAAGTGTGTAGAGACAAAAAGTATTTACTTTTAGAATTTTTTCCATCAATGAAATAATATCCTTCCGGAGTTTTTTTATCACCTTCTTTTTTCTTATGGCCAGTAGGATTTAGGCCAAGAGCAATTTCATATTTTTTAATAATTTTATCATCTTTAACGACATAAAGTATTCTTTCGGATTTATTAACTATAATAATATCAATACTTTTATCAGCAAAAGAAATAACAGAAGTAAATAGTAGGTAAATTAAAATTAAAATTTTCATTTATAAATGGAAAGTAATAATTCTGGATTAATTTTTATATTATTCAAATAAATATTCCAGTGAAGGTGTGGCCCAGTAACACGACCTGTCATCCCTATAGTTCCAATAACCTTACCTTGGTCTACAATATCGCCTTCTCTAACATGTATATCATTCATATGTATGTACATAGATTTTAGATCAAAGCCATGATCGATAATTACAATATTCCCAGTATAGTACAAACCTTTTCGAGCTAGTATAACTTTCCCTTTTGCTGTTGCTTTTATAGGTGTTCCAATAGGGGCAGCTATATCCATGCCACCATGAGGATTTTTTTTAATGCCATTAAGAATTCTCTGACTACCAAATACTCCAGAAAGTCTTCCCTCAGAAGGCTTAATAAAAGATAAGGGGAAAATTTTATTAGCATAACTATCTTTCATACTATTTTTTATTAAAGTTCTATCGTCTTTTATTTTTTTATAAAATTCAGGTCCAGGTGTGACCATTTTTTTTGGCAAACCATCAATTTTCTCAATTTTATATTTACTTTTCTTTATATCAAAATAATGAAATTTAACATTGTTATTTTTATTTAAAATAATTTTTAAAGAAGATTTTTTATTATGATTTCTTCCAAAGCCAAAAATAAAATAACCATTATTACTTATTTTAAGTTCTTTACCATCTAAAAAAACTTTTTTAGCTAATTTATTTTTACCTATTATTATTCCACCTTGAACAAAGTCTCCTGTAAAAATAGTTTCAGAAGAAAAACAAGCGCTTGAAGAAACTATTATAATTAAAAAGTAACTTATAAATTTAACTAGCATTTAGATATTATTTTTAAGCTCAGCTATGATCTCTGCGGCATGCTTGCTTGGGTTAACTTTTTTATAAATTTTATGAATCTTGCCAGAAGGATTGATTATAAAAGTATGTCTGCTAGCATATTTAAAACCAACAAACGAGCCGAAGCTATCATAGCTTTTTGCTACTTCACCATCCTTATCTGCTAATATTGGAAACGGTAAAGAATATTTTTCAGAAAATTCTTTATGGCTTTCATTTGAATCAACACTCACACCTAAAATAGTGGTATTTAAGTTATTAATTATTTCAATATTATCTCTAAAAGAACAAGCTTCGGTGGTACATCCAGGAGTATCATCTTTTGGATAAAAATATAAAACTACCCACTTACCTCTGTACTCATCTAAAGTTCTTTTAATATTATCTTGATCGGATAGCGTAAAATTAGGGGCTTCTGCTCCTACTGTAAGTTTATCCTTGGCATTTACATTGAAAACCATAAGCAAAAATATTAAAGTGGTATATATAACTTTATTTATAAAAAACATAATCTTATGTTAGCAAAATTTAAAAATACATTCCTTATTATTTTATTATGTTTAATAAATGTACATTCATATGCAGAAAACAAGCTTCCTGATACTCTATATGCAAAGGTTATAAGGGTAGTTGATGGTGATACAATCCACTTAGAACATAAAAAATTTGGGAAAATAAAAGTTAGGCTAGCAGAAATAGATACTCCAGAAAAAAAACAACCATATGGCCAAGAAGCTAAAAAAGAATTAAAAAAAATAGTTAATAATAAAGTAGTAAAACTTAAAAAAATCACTATAGACAGATACGGTAGAGTTGTCGGAATTATTTATTATAAAAACATCGAGATTAATCATTACTTGGTAATAAACGGATATGCATGGTGTTATAAACGCTACAATAAAAGAAAAAAAATAGAAGATGCGGAGATCATTGCTAGAAATAATAAAGTTGGCATCTGGAAAAATGAAGATGTTAAGCCTATTCCTCCTTGGAAATGGAGAAAAATTAAGAGATTAGAAAAATGAAAAATATGGATAAAACATACAATATATTTTTAGCAGTTTTTATAACTATGATAGTTTTAACTAACATAATTGGAGTTAAGCTTTTCGAAATTTTTCCTAATCTTACTTCAGATAGTATTTTTGGAGGACCGATAACTTTAACTACTGGGATAATTACATATCCAATAACTTTTTTAGTAACAGATATAGTGTGTGAAGTTTTTGGTAAAAAAAAAGCTAGTCACATGGTTATTTTAGGTTTTTTTACAAGCATCATATCTTTAATATTTATTAACCTCGCCGTCATACTTCCAGGCTCCGAAGCTTGGGTTAATAACTCCCTTGGATATTATTCTATTAATGACATGCAAAAGGCTTATGAATCTGTATTTACTTTACCAGGATTTCTAATTTCTGCTTCTATGCTCGCATATTTGGTCGCACAACTTATAGATGTTCGTATATTTCATTATTTAAAAAAAATAACAAATGGTAAAAAATTGTGGTTAAGAAATAATGTTTCAACAATGTTTTCTCAGCTTATAGATACTATTGTTGTAAATTCTATATTTTTACATTTTGGTTTAAATCTTAGCTGGGATATAATTTTTAAAATTATAATCGCAAGTTATATATTTAAAATTATAATAGCAGTAATTGATACCCCATTAGTATATCTTGGAGTACATCTAACAAACAAATTGGGTAAGTAACTAGTTGAGTATTTCAGAATTATTTAGAAGATTTATTTTTAATTGCAAGATCAAAATATTTCATTGTGGTTGTCTCCGCCCTAAGTACGGCAAGAATAAAACCAATTTTCCCATCTAAAAATCCAAGTTTTAAAATGTACATTTTAATAAATGCCCATGTTCCTCTGAGGATACCAATTAATAAACCACCATATTTTTTATTAATATTTTGAGTGCTCCAGGCATCAATATAAATACTCATTTTCCTATAATAATCCTGCATATTGTTATATGTGTCATGGCTCAACTCCCCATGAATTTTTAATGGTTTATATTGCGCGGGTATAATTAAAGTTTCATGAACCAATGCATCATTATAAGAAGTAATATTTTTTGGATATAGTCTATTAATCCAGTCTGGATACCATCCAGAATGTCTAACCGGCTTCCCAAAAGCCTTGCTTAATCTATTCACTTGATAGATAGCAGGATCCCCATCAATTACCTGTAAAATGGAATCTTTTAAGTTGGAACTAATTTCTTCATCTGCATCTAACATAAATATCCAGTCCGAATTAGCGAGTTTTTGGGCATTTTGTCTCTGTTTCCCAAACCCAGGCCACGTTTCTGATATGTGAATATTATCAGTATACTTTTTAGAAATTTCTAAAGTATTATCAGAGCTTCCAGAATCTAAAATAATAATTTCATTTGCCCACACTGCACTCTTAAGAGCTCTCTCAATAAACTCTTCACCATTTTTAACAATTATAATTACGCTAACAGTATTCATATGTTTGAAAATTATAGCATTATTTATTAGTTTGATGACTTGGTAAAATTATGGTGGCCCCGGTAGGACTCGAACCTACGACAAATGGATTATGAGTCCACTGCTCTAACCAACTGAGCTACAGGGCCTTTTATAAGGGTAGAATGTAAGATACATTCAAAACCATTATATCACAATTGTTTTTAATGATTGTTTGAAACTATATGAAAATATAAAAAAAGCCCACATTTCAATTGAATCGCGGGCTTCTTATTAGGAAATTTTTATAAATTTTTTCTAAAAAATATAATTTTAAAGCTCAAAGTTATATTTCATACCTAATCCAAATCTTTCTGTAACCTCTAGTTCTTCATCTGCTCTTTTAAAACCAAAACTAACTTCTACATCAGGGGAGACCGCGTAACCTACAGATATCTGAAGTACTTTTCCATCAGCGCCTTCTGCCTCTTCTTCTGGTGCGTCATTATCGATAAATGTATATGTTGTACTAAAGCTATATGGATAAAGTTTTAACCCTAAGCTTCCCGTGACATATGATCTATCATGACCTGCTTCACCATTGTAATGATTGATATTCATATATTCGAATATGACTGTTTTACTAATTTTAGATTCAAATTTCTCTTTGTAACTTAATGAAACAGAATATCTAGTTTCGTCATTATCATTTGTGACTCCTTTCTTTTGAAGTGCGTAACCTAGTCTATAAGAAATTCTTTCAGCAAAATTATTATCTAAAGAATAAAAATCTTTTCCCCCAAGAGAAATTGCATATGAATCTAAGTCCTCAGTATTTGCTAAGCCACCATCTTTCTTACGAACTTTAGTTCTACTATCTAATATGGCTTGGCTCAAAACTGTCGTATCAGCAAAAAAAGAACTAACATCTATCTTATGAGTACCAAAATCATCAAAATTAAAAGAATAATTTGCTCCTAAACCAATTCGTTCAGCAATTTTATACTCTTCAATCATAGAATAAGAATAAAGACCTGGGAAGTTATGATAATTTAGTCCTACTTTAGGATTGAATTTTCCAGCATATATAGAAAAGTCTTCCTGACTGTATGTAAGCGTCAAAGATTCTACAAGTAACGGATGATCTTCAAAGATCCTGCTATCTCCATCATGTGTTCTACTAACACCACCATGTGAATGACCAGCAGGTTCTCCTTCAATCTTTAGGTTAGTATCAATATTGAAACCCTCAGCTATCCTAGAGCCCATTTCTATATGTGAGTGAGTATAAAGCTCATTGACTTCTTCTTCCCCTTCATTTGCGTCATTTATATGATCTGCATGAACACGTATTCCAACATGCCCATAAAATTTTTCATCCGAGTGAGCCGAGTGATCATGATCATGTTCATCATCAGCAGCATAGGCACATTTGCTTAATACAAATGTTAGAATTAGTAGCTTTGTTAATAATTTGAATTTCATATTTAATTTTCCACAAGTTAAAAAAAGTAATGTTATAATATAACATTAGATATGTCTAATATTATTTTAAATTTATACTTAATTGTTTTTTTTAAATATAAAAGAAAAAACAGATATCGTTATAAATATGATTGTCGAAGCAACTACAATGGATGGACCTGATGGAGTATCTAAATACAAAGAACTATAAACACCTATCGCGACAGACAAGACTGCAAGTAATGAAGAGATTATAGCCATTTTCTCTGGTGAATTTGCAAGCTGCCTAGCTGCTGCTGCAGGAATAATTAATAATGAAGTTATTAGTAGCAAACCGACAATCTTAAATGAAACAGCAACTACAACAGTCATCAACAACATTATCAAAAGTTGATAAAATACAATATTAATTCCTTCAGCTTTTGCCAATTTTTCATCTATAGTCATTAGAACAAAGGATGACCAATTAAAATAAAGAAAAATTAATACAAAGAAACCACCAAATAATATGAAGTAAATTTCTGCTGAAGAAACAGCAAGAATATCACCGAATAAATATGAATGAAGGTCAATACTTTGCTCAAGCAAACTTAAAGTGACCATTCCAACAGAAAGAGCTGAATGAGCAAGAATGCCAAGAAGTGTGTCTGTTGCCAATATTTTTTTTTGTTGCAGCCAAATTAATACAACTGCAAACAAAGAACATATAATTATTGTTCCTAAGTTGGTACTTATGCCCATAACAAGACCAAGAGCAACGCCAAGTAAAGCACTGTGTGCAAGTGAATCGCCAAAATATGCCATTTTTCTCCAAACAACAAAGCAACCAATAGCCCCGGCAATTATTGCAATACCAACCCCAGCAATTATTGCTCTAATTATAAATGGCTCAATCATTAAGAATCTCTTGGTGAGAATGATTGTGTGTATGTTGATAAACTGACATCATTTTAGCCATATCATTTCCAAATAATGAAATAAATTCAGGATCTTTTGCAACTATTTGAGGTTCTCCCGAACAGCAAACATGATGATATAAACATACAACTTTTCTTGTAGATGACATAACCATATGTAAATCATGAGAAACCATAAGAATACTTATGTCTCTATTTTTGTAAATCCGATTTAGTAAATTATAAAAATTTAATTGATTTTTGATATCAAGGTTTTGAGCAGGTTCATCTAATATTAGTAATTCTGGATTGTTAAGTAGACTTCTTGCTAAAAGAACTTTCTGAAGTTCACCACCGGAAAGATTTGCTAAGTTTTTATCTAGAATTCCAGAAATATTTGTTTCTTTAGAAATATTTAATAATTCTTGTGGTATAAATTTTTTTTTTAATGTTAAAAATCTCTCTACACTGATTGGCATAGAACTTTCTGGACTAAAATTTTGTGGTATATAACCTACAGATAGATTATCTTTTCTTTTAATTTTACCGCTATCCGGTATGAAAGAGCCCATTAAGCATTCAAGAAAAATCGATTTCCCTGCTCCATTTGGCCCAATAATAGTTATGAAATCTTTTTTCTTAACATCAATAAAAACATTTTCGAGAATAATTTTGTTATGTCTTGTGACACACAAATCTTTTGCTTGAATTAACGATGGCATTTAGTTTGTGCAGTCCTGACAAGTTCCTGATATTTCTAAAGTCACTTGATTTAGTTCAAAATGATTTTTTCCAGTTGTTGAGATTACAACTTTATTTATTTGTTCAGAGCAGCACTCTTCTATATTTTGGCAACTATCACATATTAAAAAATAACATTCTTTATGTTCCTGTGGGTGAGCACATCCTACGTAAGCATTTAAGCTTTGAATTTTATGGATAAATCCATTTTCTATTAGAAAGTCTAATGACCTATATATTGTTGGAGGTTTTGCAGAATCGTCAATTTTCTTTAATTCATCAAGAAGGTCATATGCTTTCACATAATTATGGCTCTTCCATATAAGCTTCAATACTGTTTGTCTAAGCTTAGTTAACTTAACACCTTTTTCATTGCATATAGTTTCAGCTTTTTTCAAAGCCTCGTTAATACAAGTTTTATGTGTTTTACAATTACTCATTTCATTTTCTCAAAATTCTGTTGAAATCAATTATGTTATAATATAACATCAATTTCAACTTAAACTATTGGAGACGATTATGACAAAAAAAGCATTAATTATCATGTTTAGTATTTTTTTTAGTAATAATGCTATTTCAAGTGAAATTGTCGTAAGCGTTAAACCACTGCACTCGTTAGTAAGTGCAGTAGCAGAAGGCAGCCATTCAGTATCTCTTTTGATAGACGGTAGTATGTCGCCTCATAACTTTGCCCTCAAACCCTCGCATGCAAAACTTCTCAATAATGCGAAAGTAGTCTTTTATATAGACAACCAATTAGAGTCAGCATTAAAAAAAACAGTAAGGAGTTTGCCAAAAAATGTCAAAGTTGTTCAGGTATCAAAAATTAAAAACTTAAAACTTCTTTCAACTAGAGCGGGTAATAATTGGGAAGAAGACGGTCACGATCATCATGATCATGGGCATGGTTCTTATGATGTTCATTTTTGGCTAGACCCAAACAATGCTACTCAAATTATAAAAGGCATCATTCAAGAATTGAGTAAAGTATATCCAGAAAATATTAATATTTATAAAGAGAATGCAAAAAAAGCGATTAAAGAAATTAAAAAAACGGATCTAGTAATTAAAACAATACTTGATTCAATAAAAGATAAACCATACATCGTATTTCATGACGCATACCAATATTTCGAACAAGCATATAATTTAAAACCGGCAGGATCTATATTAATTGATCCAGAACTACCACCATCTGCCAAAAGAATTATAATAATTAGAGAAAAAATTAAATCCTTAAATGCAAGTTGTGTTTTTAAAGAGCCACAATTCAGAGGTAAAATCATTAATACTGTTATAGAAGACACAGATACAAAAGTAGGTATTCTTGACCCTCTAGGAGCAGACATTGATTCTGGGCCAGGAATGTATACTAAACTTCTAAAAAATATCGCAGAGAACTTGAACGCCTGCCTTAAGTAAATATAACAAATACTCTTAATATTTTAATATTTTGTGCAATGTAAAATTATTAAAAATGTATTAGAGTGTTGTATATGAGATTAATTTTATTATTATTTTTTATGGCTCTAAATTATTCGGTAAGTGCTGAAGAAAATAATTATGGTTCTTCTAAAGAAAAAGTTAATCAAAGTGAAATAAAATGGCTATTAGATAGACATAATGTTCAAGAGTCTAGAGGCGGAACAACCGACGGTCTAGAGCCGGAAATAGATATTGAAAGCTCAGATTATTTTCTAAAACTTCAAAGCGCTACTAATACAAAAGATAAAGACAGACTAGCTATATTAGCAATGGCTGGAGATCATAAGGCTAATTTTGAATTTACGGAAATATTTGGTAGTGATGCTAATTATAAACTTGATAACCCATACAAATCTTGGGGCACAGAAACTATAATTATTATTCAAAATAGTGAAAATTTCATATCTCTTCAGCATATTCTTGTTATGTTTATGAGAGATAAAAATGGTAAAATAAACGGCCCGTATATTCAAAAACATTGGAGACAAGACTGGTCTTATGAAGATAGAAAGATTTTAGAATTCCAAGGGAAAAATGAATGGAACGTAAAAAAACAAAAAGATATTAAGAATACTTGGAGTCAGGCAGTTTATCAGGTTGATGACTCTCCAAGATATGAATCATACGGTTCTTGGATTCATGAAAGAGGCGCTTCAAGATGGATTAGTAAAACTACAAATCGACCTTTGCCTAGGCGAGAGCATAGTGTTCGTAAAGACTATGATTTAATTCAAGGAATTAATAAGATTACAATCTTGCCATGGGGATGGGTTATGGAAGAAAATAACGATAAAATCAGTACCCCAAAGAATTTTATTGGAACTGAGTACGGCTTGGCAAGATATCAAAAAATAAAAAATTATGACTTTAGTGCTGCCTATAAATACTGGAACTCTACAAAAGGATACTGGAATATAGTAAGAGATAAATGGGACAGAATACTCTTAAGTGAAAATAAGTTTTGTTTAAAAAAACAGCATGAAAAAAACCCTTTATTCATTTATCACTTTACGCAAGCTGAAGAATATAAAGCAGATAAGGATGTAGTCATAGCTAAAAATAAAATCGATGAAACAATAAATAATTTTATTGATTATAAATGCGCATCTAATTAATTAGTAATCTTAAAAAAATGTTTCTCGCTCTTATTTTAAATATCACCTTACCCACTATACTGGATATAAAGTAACTTCGTTGAAAGGCTGAAGAGTATTTTTTCTTATTATTAATTTCTGTATTAATTTTTAGCTTTTTTGTAAAAACTCTTTTTACAATATTCCTATAAATATTTTTATTCAAAAATTTGGAAAAATTAAGAAATGAATTTTAAAAAATAGTAATTTACTAATATTAATTTAATTTACAAAAAATTAAGTAATTGATTTTAATACAATTAATAAATTATTGAGAATAGTTCCTATTTACACTTGCAAATGAATATGAGAACGATTACTATTTACATCTAAATTTTAAAACTAGGATATATACCAATGAAAAAATTAGTACTAGCAGGTTTACTAGCAATTACGCCAGTAACATTTGCAGACACACTAGAGCATGTGGAAGAGGAAGTTCATATTGCTTTGGAAACAATTCAACAATTAAAAGCTGAATTAAATGAATTGAAAGCAGCTGTTAAAATGCAAGGCGAAGTTCAAGAAGCTTCAATGGGCAAAATAGCAAAAGCAGCTAAAAAATTCGAAAAAATTCACATAGGTGGTTATGGTGAATTACATTACAACGACCATGAGAAAGACGGTGGCGGCAAAACAAAAAAAGTTGATGCGCACAGATACGTATTATTCTTTGGTTACGACTACAACGAAAAAGTCAGATTTAGATCTGAGTTTGAGTTAGAGCATGGTTTAGTAAAAGATACTGTCGATGGATCTAACGGTGGTGAAGTTGAGCTAGAGCAAATGTATATTGAGGTTGATCTAAATGACCAAACATCAATTCAAACAGGTGTTATTTTAGTACCAGTTGGAATTATGAATGAAAATCATGAGCCTCCAACATTCTACGGTGTAGAAAGAAATGACGTAGAAAAATACCTACTCCCAGCAACATGGTGGGCAGCAGGTGTGAAGGTTTCACACAAAATGTCAAACGGAATTACATTTGAAGCAATGGTTGGTGAAGGACTTAAAGGTGCAACAACTGGTTATATCAGAGGTGGACGTCAAAAATCAGCAAATGCTGACGCAAGTGACTTAGCTTATACAGCACGTATTACATACACAGGTATGCCAGGTCTTAAAGCAAGTCTTTTCTACAATCATCAATCAGACTTTACACAAGTCTCAACTGATAATATTGAAGAATTAGATATCATGGGAGCATCAGCTATTTATAACTTCGGTGACGGTTTTGAAGTGAGAGCTTTACATGTGCAAGCTGACTTTGGTGGTAAAGATGAATCAGGTGCATTCTTTACAAACGGGTTTGATGAGCATCAAGGTACATTCTTAGAAGTATCAAAAAGAATGGGTAATATTGGAATCTATGCAAACCAAAGTATCGTATCTGGTGAAAAAGTATCAAGACAGTACACAGTACAAACAGCAGGTTTCAGTTACTGGCCACAAGGTACAAATACAGTATTCAAAATCAATTACTACGATAAAGATTACTCAAGTGAATCTCAAAATGATAATGATACTGATGGATTTGACATGGGAATTGGTTACGAATTCTAAGAATAATAATAATGCAATAAATACACATTAGGACGTGTTTTGGCTAGTTAACAATAAAGTTTAGTTCTTTCTCCTCCACTCAGATAAGAGCTAAACTTTTATATAGATGAATTGAAGAAATTCTCCTTGTTCTTTTCATTCTTAATATTTAAAACTTCGACGTTAACTAGCCATTCTTTTTTTAAACTAGAGACAGTCAATGAAAATCAAAATACTAATCCTCTTATTTTTAATACTTAACTCAGCGGCATTCGCCTCTGATGAAAGATTACTAAAAGACAATTTTTTAAAATCATCATTAGGTTTGTCAGAAGTACCTATGCATTCTTATATAATTTTAAAAGACGACATAGAAGATGGTGTAGAAAAAATACTGAAAGATACATATCATTTACCAGTTATTAAATATTGGAAATCTGGAAATAAAGTTGGTTTCATATTAGAAGCAATAGGAAAACATGAATTTATAACAACAGGCTTTATGGTTGAAGACAATAAAATTTCAGATGCAAAAGTTTTAGTGTACAGAGAAAATTATGGTTACGAAATTAAGTACGATATGTTTATAAATCAGATTAAGGGAAACAGCATGAAAGATAGTAAAAAACTTGTTAAAAGAATAGCAAATATTTCTGGTGCCACTCTATCTGTTAACTCTATGAGAAAACTTTCTAAACTTTCTCTATATTTATATTCTAAGATTTAATCAAATTAGTCTGCTGATAAAAATTTAATAAAATTTTCAGAATAAAATTTTTCTATATTACTATCATCAAAAATAACGAGCATTGATGCTATATTATTCATATTAGAATATTTAATAATATCATTAGCATCCATAGCAAGAAGACCAGTTGCTAGTGCATCTGCTATAGAACATTTATTATGGATAACAGAAACTAGTATATTAAGGTTAGAGATATTCTCAAGAGTTTTAGGGTTAATAATATGAGATATCTCTTTACCTTCATAGTTAACAGAATCAATATAAGTGCCAGAAGAAGCTATAGACTTATTGAGCAAGAATATTTCTTCAATGTATTGACTATTTTTAGAGGGATCATCAATGTATATTTTTTGAGTGTTATTCATGCTACTAGTTCTTATTTCACCACCAATATTAATAACAAAATCTGATATATTCATGCTATTTAAATAATTGTAAATAATGTCAACAGCGTATCCCTTAGCAATTCCAGATAAATCAACATTAATAAGGCCATTTCTTTTTCTTATTGAGGAAAAATCTTCTGATAGCTGAATATCTTTATAAGTAAAAATATTATTCTCCCTAGAAGAAGTCTTCTTGGTGTTAACATAAAAACCCTTCTTGATTTTAATATCTCCAATAGTTATATCAAAAAAACCTTCAGTTAAAATGCTTGCATTCTTCGCTTCAGAAATTATGTTATAAAGATTTGAAGAAACAATTGTATAGGAATTAGTATTAGAGTTATTAAAATTAGAGATTTCAGAATTCGGATTATAATTAGACGCAGAATTATCTATATTTTTTAAAATAAAATCAATATTTGACTTAATAGCCAAAGAATCTAAGTCTTTTATATCATTAATTGAAATATGATAAATAGACCCAAAAGCACTTCCAGATATATAAGACTTATTATCTTTATTACAACTTACAAGAAAGAATGAAGTAAATAATAAGATTGGTAAAGAAAAATATTTAGATTTCATAATAAAAATTTAATAAGATTAATTATAGTAAAATAGCATGAAAGTATCTTTTTTTCATAATACAAATTATAATTGTAAAATGATTATGAAAATACATAGATTCCTAGGTATTACGCTAGTAATATTTTTATTGATCCTATCAGTTACTGGAACATTACTCCAACACGCAGAAGATTTTGGAATAAGAAAAAAATTCATATCAAGTTCACTAGCAAGTAATTTATACAACATAAAATCATGCACAGTGGCCTCTACAAAGCATGAAAATAAATGGATATCTTTATGTGACAGTAATCTCTATTTTCAAGAAAATAAAATAATAAATAATATAAATTCAATAAACGCTTTTTTTAAAAAGAACAGCAACTATATTATTCAATATAATAAGAGTCACGAAATAATGCTCAGTGAAGCAGGTGTAATATTGGACATGAGGCATTTAGATAAAGTATCAACTTCAAAACTTAAAAAAATAAAATTAAGAAATAATATTGCACCAGAAAATCTAAGAAAAAAAATAAAAAATATAAGTTTAAGAAAAACAATTACTTATGAAAGAGTAGCTGTTGATATACATACAGGAAGATTAATAGGTATTGTAGGTATAACATTAGTAGACTTGGTTACAATAGGATTAATAATATTATCATTTACAGGCACATATTCCTGGTTAAGACATAAAAAAATATTCTAAATTTTTAGACTATAATAAATTCATACTTTAGGATAAAATATTTATTGTGAATAAAGACGAAAAATCAAAAATAGTTTCAGATTCGGAGTTATCCTTAATCTCTGCAATATCAGGATTGGATAATAAATTAGAGGAATTAGATCATAACTTAGCAATGATGACAAAGTCAGGCAAAGAATTTTCTATGCCTAATATAAATGAAAATGAGATGAATAAAAAAATTTTAGATCTGGAAGAAAAGTTAACCGTATTAGACCAAAAAATCTCTGAAAAAAATTTAATTCCAAAAAATGATAAATATATAAATACAATTCCATCAAAATCAAGAATAGGTCCGATACGAAAAGGGTATGCTTTAGCAGAAAACCTAAGACTTAAGAGGATTGATACTTTAGAGAAACAGTTAATTAATTTATCCAAAAAGTTTGATGAAAAATTTTCAGCTTCAAAAATTAGTGATGAAGTTAAAGTAATTTCTAGAGAAGATGATTATTCAATAGAAGTTTTAATTACGAAAGATTTTATTTATGAAAGATCTAGAGGAATTTTTTTCGCTTTCCTTTTTTCTATAGCTATTATATTTTTATTGATAATAGTATCCGCAGAAACAAATATTTTTATTTAATACATTAGGTAAATATTTTGAATTTTATAATAAGGTCTTTATTTTTCTTTATAGGCATATTTGTAAAAATGTTTTCCTATACGATATTAATGTTCTTTTTTATAATTATTGTTTTATTAACATTAATATATATAAATTTTGGAGATGATTTAACATTTATTATTGAAAAATTTCACGAGACTATACCACAGGCAATTGCTATATAATTTACTCTAGATCTAAAAAGCTTTTTAACTGCTCTGAGCGACTTGGATGTCTAAGTTTTCTTAACGCTTTAGCTTCTATTTGCCTTATTCTTTCTCTAGTAACATCAAATTGTTTACCTACTTCCTCAAGTGTATGGTCTGTATTCATATCTATGCCAAAGCGCATTCTAAGCACTTTTGCCTCTCTAGGTGTCAATGATCCAAGTATACTTCTTGTAGCTTCACCTAGACTTTCATTTGCTGCAGACTCCATTGGTGTCATTATGTTTCCATCTTCTATAAAATCTCCTAAATGCGAATCTTCATCATCACCGATCGGTGTTTCCATGGAGATTGGTTCTTTTGCAATCTTAAGAACTTTTCTTATCTTGTCTTCAGGCATAGCCATTTTTATAGAAAGCTCTTCTGGAGTTGGTTCTTTGCCATTTTCTTGTGTCATTTGTCTTGATATTCTATTTAATTTATTGATTGTTTCTATCATGTGAACGGGAATTCTTATTGTTCTAGCTTGATCTGCTATAGATCTTGTAATAGCTTGTCTAATCCACCATGTAGCATATGTAGAGAATTTGTACCCTCTTCTGTATTCAAATTTATCTACAGCTTTCATTAAACCAATATTTCCTTCCTGTATGAGGTCTAAGAACTGCAAACCTCTATTTGTATATTTTTTTGCAATAGATATAACTAATCTTAAGTTCGCCTCAATCATTTCCTTTTTTGCACGTTTAGATTTAGCTTCTCCAATAGACATTTTTCTATTTATTTCTTTTATTTCAACAACTGTAAGGTTTGTATGTTCTTCAATTCTTAAAAGTTTCTTTTGAAGTTTTTGGATATCCTCTTTACTTTTTTTAAGTTTTGTAGCGTATTTAGGATTTCCTTTTAATCTATTTTGAACCCAAGATAAGTTGGTACTGTTCTCAGTGAAACTTTTTATAAATTCTCTTCTTGGCATGCCAGCTGATAATGCGAGCTTTGATGCATTTTTTTCATATGTCCTAATTTTAGCTACGACTAGTTTTAAATCATGTTTAAGTTCGCTTAGTAATACTGGGACTAATTTAAATCTCATAAAATAGTCTGCTGTTTTCTCTCTAGCTTTTAAAAGTTTTTTTGGATCACTCTTAACTGCTGGTTGATTAGCTTTTTTATATAATTTAACTAATCCATCAAAATGTAATTTTGCCTCTTCAGGATCAATTCCTGTATCAATAACCTCTTCCTCTTCTTCCTCTTCTTCCTCTTCTTCATCGCTATCAGGATCTTTTACGGTATGTGTTTGAATTACGTCATTGTCTGCATCAGGGTCTATAAAACCATTTAATAAGTCATCAACTTTTAGCCTTTCAACATCCTCATCTTCTCCTTCTTCTGAATCAGGCTGATCTATAACTAAAGCATATGAAGCTAATAATTTCTCTATTGTATTAGGGTAAAATGCTAAGGCGTGTGTAACCTGGTTTAAACCTTCCTCTATCCTTTTTGCAATTTTAATTTCGCCTTCTCTAGTCAGAAGGTCTACTGTGCCCATTTCACGCATATACATTCTTACTGGATCAGTTGTTCTGCCAAATTCTTGATCTACCGTGACTAAAGCTTGAGCAGCTTCCTCAGCAGCATCTTCGTCTGTTGAATTGTCACTCATACTAAGAGAATCATCATCAGGAGCTTGTTCTTGGACCATTATTCCCATTTCAGTAATCATATTAATAATGTCTTCAATTTGATCTGAATCAACTATACCTTCAGGCAGATGGTCATTAACCTCAGCATAGGTAAGATAACCTTGCTCTTTTCCTTTGGAAATAAGCTCTTTAATTTTAGTTTGTTGATCTTGAACTATTGTCATTATACAATTCTGAGTGTTAGGAACATGTGTTTTGGGATACGGATTATACCATATAAATTAAGACATAATTTAAAAATTCTTTGATTTCTCCTCAATTTCTCTAATTTCACTTTGAGCCGCAGAGTATTCCTTTAGTTTAGAAGGATCAATATCTTTAAGTTTTTCTCTTAAATGATTTCTGATAGTAAGATAAATACAAGCATGAAGTTCCTTGCTTGGATGCTCATAATCTGCAATAGGGACCCTACTAATTTTTTCTAACGAATTATAATTGCGTTTTTCATCTCTAAAATTTTCAATAATTCTTCCCATATTGATATCAGGATTTTCTTTAATAAGACTAATGATAGATTTAAGTAAAATTATTCCAGTGTTATTTTCAATACGACTATCATTGATCAAATTTTCTTCAATATTAATATCAGGGTGATGCATTAAAATTAATATGGACTTTTGAAGTGGAGAAGTTGTCTTGGGACTAAAAAATTTTGAAGGGCTTTTTACGTTTTCTTGTTTAGGTCCATATTTTGCACCTACTTTATCTTTTAAGCTGTCAGATAAAATTCTTTTTAAAATTTTAGCCTGTAACTTATCAAGAAGAGTTTCAACTTTCTGGATATATTGAGTCTTTCCTACGGCAGTTTTCAAATCAGATTCTTTTGAAAATTTATTATAAATAAATTCTTCAATGCTAACTTTTTTCTCTACGTGTTGTTCCCATAATTTTTTACCACCTTTTTCAATAATATTATCGGGATCATTATTATCTGGTAGAAAAACAAAGCTTATTACATTGCCGTCTTTTATAACTTTCATTATATTTTCAACACCTTGCCATGCTGCTTTTTCACCAGCTTTATCTCCATCAAAACAACATATTATCTCTCTAGTATATTTAAAACATTGAGTCAAATTTTCTTCAGTTACAGCTGTTCCAAGAGTTGCAACAACATTTTCAATATTCGCTTGATGCAATGCTATTACGTCCATGTAACCTTCAACAATATATAGAAAGTTTTTTGATTCCTTATATTTTTTTGCTTGATGTAAATTATATAAAACTCTTTTTTTGCTGAATAAAGATGTTTCTGGTGAATTCATATATTTAGCTGCAGGTTTTTCCTTATCATCATTTAATATTCTTCCACCAAAAGCTATAATATTCCCAGTAGTATCATGTATTGGAAACATAATTCTATCTCGAAATTTATCATAAGAGTTGCTATTTTTTTTAACAATTAGCCCAGCATTAAGTAAATTTTCTTCAGTATATTTATTTATTAATTTTTTATTCAGACTTTGAAAGTCATCCTCTGCGTAACCAATTCCAAATAATTTCGCTGTCTCGCCAGAGATATTTCTTTGTTTTAAATACGAGATAGCTTTTGTTGAGTTTTTTAAATTACTTTCAAAAATTTTTTTTGTATCACCTAAAGAATTTTGTATAACTTTCTTTGACTCATAAATTTTTGTTGCTTCTTTATCTCTTGGTATTTCTATGCTCAGAAAATTAGCTATAGTTTCAATTGCTTCTGGATATGTTTTATTTGAATGATCCATTATAAAGCCAATAGAATTGCCTTTTGCGCCACAACCAAAGCAATAGAAGAATTGTTTATTTTCACTTACACTAAAAGAGGATGTTTTTTCGCTATGGAATGGGCATCTTGACCAGTAATCATTTCCTTTTTTTTCTAATTTTATGTAATTACTAATTATATCTACGATATTGGATTTTTCTAATAAATTATCAATAAAATCTTTTGGAATTAGTTGAGCCATTTTATGCGGCAACACTACTTTTATTAAATAGTTCTTCAATATTTATAGCCTTAGGTTTCACAATTAAAAATTTATCAATATAATTGTCGAAATTATCTAAGATAGTTTTACCCCACACGCTATTGGTTTTATCAACGTAATCCATAATAGAATTTTTTAAGTACGTTTCTTGATTTGGATATTTTCTTTTATCTATTTTTATTATTTCTACTAATTCAGAATTATATTTATTTTTAAAGCTATCATCTTCATCTAAAACCATCGCGAAACCACCTGACATTCCGGCCCCAAAATTAACACCAGTTTTGCCGAGAATTATTACGACGCCATTAGTCATATATTCACAACCATGGTCGCCAACGCCCTCAACAATTGCTGTAGCTCCAGAATTTCTTACAGCAAATCTTTCTCCTGCAATTCCAGATGCATATAATTTCCCACCTGTTGCTCCATACATGCAAGTATTTCCAATAATTACAGATTCTTTAGCTATGTAGCTTGTATCTTTTGGAGGATATACTGTTATTTGACCTGCTGCCATTCCTTTGCCGACATAATCATTAGCATCTCCTTCTAAAGTTAGATTTAATCCGCCAGCATTCCAAACTCCAAAACTTTGTCCTGCAGTACCCTTAAAATGAATATTGATTGGATTTTCTGACATACCATAATTCCCATGAGTTCTTGCAATCATACCTGATGAACTTGCTCCAACCGATCTATCTGTATTTTTAATATTATAATTAAAATCACCACCAATTTTATTTTCAACAGCATTTTTTATATCTTTATCAATTATTTTTGATAAGACAGCTTTATCCCAAGGTTCATTATTTTTCACCTGACACATATGAGCAACATCTTTATCAACGTTAGCGTCAGATATTATTGGGTCTATTACTAAATTTCTCAATTTTCCAGTTTCAAATTTTTTAATCTTAAGAATACTAGTTTGACCAATAACATCAGATAGCTTCTTGTACCCTAATGAAGCTAAAATATTTCTAGTTTCTTCAGCAATAAATTTAAAATAATTTATTACCATTTCATCTTTACCAATAAAATGATATTTTCTTAAAACCTGATTCTGTGTAGCTACACCAGTTGCGCAGTTATTTAAATGGCATATTCTTAAGTATTTACATCCCATTGCTATCATCGGACCTGTGCCAAAACCAAAACTTTCTGCTCCTAAGATTGCAGCTTTAACTACATCCAGACCAGTTTTCAATCCTCCATCTGCTTGTAATCTAACATTTTTTCTTAAATTACTTGCTCTTAAAGTTTGGTGTGTTTCAGATAGGCCCATTTCCCAAGGACCACCAGCATACTTTATGCTTGATAAAGGACTGGCGGCAGTTCCACCATCGTAACCAGATATAGTAATAAAGTCCGCATATGCTTTGGCAACGCCGGCAGCTATAGTTCCTACTCCAGCTTCAGCTACCAATTTAACTGAAACAAAAGCACTGGGGTTTACCTGTTTTAAATCAAAGATAAGCTGAGCTAAATCTTCTATAGAGTAAATATCATGGTGAGGTGGGGGAGATATTAAAGTTATACCAGGGTTTGCATATCGTAAAGTCGCAATAAGTTTATCAACCTTATCACCAGGTAGCTGTCCACCTTCACCAGGCTTAGCACCTTGAGCTATCTTAATTTGAATCACTTCTGCATTTACTAAGTAATGTGGTGTAACCCCAAATCTTCCTGAAGCTACTTGTTTGATTTTAGAATTTTTATCAGTATTAAATCTTCTTTCATCTTCTCCGCCCTCGCCTGAATTTGACCTGCCACCCATTTTATTCATTGCTTGAGCTAAAGTTTCGTGAGCATCTGGAGATAAAGCACCTAATGACATGCCAGCCGAATCAAATCTTAAAAGAATATTTTCTATAGGCTCTACTTGGTCTAACGGGATAGGTTTTTTGGAACTTTTAAATTCAAGCATATCCCTTATAACCATTTTTTCTCTATGATTCACTATTTCGCTATATTTTTCATAGTCTTTGTATTCACCACTTTTGACAGCATCCTGAAGAGTTTTTACAACATCAGGATTATAAGCATGAAATTCTTCACCATGAACATATTTTAGTAGACCGCCTTGTTTAATATTTTTTCTATGGCTCCAAGTATTTTTTGCTAATTGTATTTGGTCGTTATGGAGATCATTAAATGTTGTGCCCGATAATCTATTTGTAGTGTCACAAAAGCATAAATCTACAATTTCTTGATTCAAGCCAACACATTCAAATAATTGTGATCCTCTGTAACTAGAAATAGTTGAAATTCCCATTTTTGATAAAATTTTATATAAACCTTTATTGATACCTTGCCTATAATTTCTAGTTGCTTCAAAGAATTCTGAATTGTTTTCTGATCTATCAATTATCATATTATTTAATGATTCATAAGCTAAGTAGGGATATATTGCAGTTGCTCCATAACCAATTAATGCTGCGCAGTGATGAGAGTCTCTAACGGTCCCACTTTCAACTATAATATTTACTTTAGTTCTTAAACCATTTTTAATTAAAGCATGGTGCACAGCCCCAGTTCCAAGAAGTGCATGAATAGGGATTTTGCCTTTTTTAATATTTTTATCACTTAAGATCAAAAACACTTTGTTATTTTTAGCTGCAGAAATAGCTTCTTTTGTTAGATCTTTAATTGCATCTGTAAGACTAGATTCACTTTCATAATTTAAGTCTAAAATTTTGTAAGTAAATTTTTTATTTTTAAGTTCCTGAAGCTGATTAAATTTCCTATAAGATAAAATTGGAGATTCTATTGTTAGTCGATGTGCATGTTTTGAGCCTTCTTCAAATACATTTAAATCTGGCCCAAGATAAGTTTCTAGCGACATAACATTGCTTTCTCTTATTGGATCTATTGGAGGGTTCGTTACTTGAGCAAATTGCTGCCTAAAATAATCATACAAAGATCTTATTTCACTTGAAAGAACTGGAAAAGGAGTATCGTCACCCATAGAACCTATAGCTTCTTGACTTAATTTCGAAAGAGGCTTTAGGATCTGATCTTTTTCTTCATATGTAACATTAAACATCTTCTCATATTGTCTAATCTCAGATTCGTTAAGAAACTCTAGCCCTGGAAACTTATCAGGTATTATTCTTCTCATGGATTCTGCACCAACATCCATCCACTCTTTATAAGGACATCTTTTTTTAAGAATATTATCGATATCTTCTGAATATAAAATTTCGCCTTCTAGTGTATCTATAGCGATAATTTGTCCTGGGCCTAGCTTCCCTTTTTTGATAATATTTTTTTCATCATAATCGTAAACTCCAATTTCAGAGGCCACGGTAATGTGTCTATCTTTAGTAATTATATATCTGGCTGGTCTCAATCCATTTCTATCAGTTACGCATGCCGCGTACCTTCCATCTGTTAAAACTATTCCTGCTGGACCATCCCAGGACTCCATATGTTTTGCATTATATTCATAGAATGCTCTCAAATCTGGATCATTCTCAGAAATGCTTTTCCATGCTGGCGGAATAAGTAATTTGATTGCTTTAAATAAATCAACGCCACCGAGCGTCAAAACTTCCAACATATTATCAAGACTTTTTGAATCAGAGCCTCCCATAGAAACAAGAGGTTTTAACTCACTAAGTTCTGGAATTTTTGAAGTCTTGAATATACTAGATCTTGCTTGCGACCAATTTCTATTAGCTCTAATGGTATTAATTTCGCCATTATGCGCAAGCATTCTAAATGGCTGAGCTAAGCTCCATTGAGGAGTTGTATTTGTTGAGAATCTTTGATGAAAAACACATAAAGAAGTTTCAAGTTTCTCATTTGAAAGATCTAAATAAAATTTTGAAAGGTGCTTTGGCATTATCATGCCTTTATATAAAATTACTTTTGAAGACAAACTAGTAATATAAAATATATCATCATCAGTTCTTGAAATTGCTATTTCTATTTTTCTTCTTATAACAAGAAGTTTAGATTCTATATCCTTAGCATCAACTTTTTCTGATGGGTTTATAAATGCTTGGCTAATATATGGCAAAGTTTTCAGAGCATCTTCACCACAAATATCTTGATTTGTTGGGACTTCTCTCCAGCCGGCTAAAATAAAATTATGTTCTTTTATAATTTTTTCAACAATTTTGATTGAAGATTTTCTTTTTTCTATATCAGTATTTAGAAAAAACATTCCTATAGCAAAATTTTTAGATAAATTAAATTTATGCTCATTAGCTATAGATCGAAAGAAGAATTCAGGTGTTTTAAATAATATTCCACATCCATCGCCAGAAGTACCATCAGCACCAACAGCTCCTCTGTGAGCTAATCTTTCAAGTGCTGTGATTGCAGTACTAATTAACCAATGACTAGGCTTATCATCAACATTAGTTATTAATCCGAAGCCACAGCTATCTTTTTCAAAGCTTTCATCATATAAACCAGTAATTTTCTTGTTTTTCTCTTTCATACTCAAATAAGTTTATGTTATTTTAACTTACCTTGAATTTGATGATAATTTCACCAAACTCTAGGCTTAAAGTTTGGTGCGTTCCTTCAGCTTTTCAGCCTACTTCCGTCCCTTAGGATGAACGTATTACCTTATTATAGGGATAGTGAGCTGTTCATTCAATAGTTATCATTATTAATAGACTGAATATAACTTATATTATTTAAAAATCATTAAAAATCATTAAAAATCATTAAAAATCATTAAAAATCATTAAAAATCATTAAAAATCATTAAAAATCATTAAAAATCATTAAAAATCATTAAAAGTTTACAAAAGTCATAATAATCCCTTGTAGACTATGACCTCTCATTAAATATTTTTGTATATTCTAGTTGGGCAAATCTATCAGTCATGCCAGCAATATAGTCACAAATAACTCTTTCTTTAAAACCAGAATTTATTTTTAATAGATTATATTGAATGTAGTCATTTGGAATAAGTTTTATATCATTCATATAGGCCGAAAATAAATTTTCAATTACAAGGTTTGCTTGATCAGTCATTTTTATAACGTCTGGATGCTTATACAAGTTTGAGTATAGAAATCTTTTCAATTCCATATTAAGCATTTTAATTTCATCAGAAAAACCTATAACTAAACTATCACAATTTCTTACATCATCAGAATTAATAATTTTTTTATTTATAATATTCTCATTTGAATTACGTATTAAATCATTTATCAATAAATTTATTATTAGCCTTACAGTTTCATTGATTATTTTAGAGCCGCTTAATTTTGGATATTTTTTTAAAACTATTTTCATTTGATTAAAAAAAATAGGAAGTGTTTCTAATTGTTCAATAAAAATCTTTTTCGCTTTTACACCATCCTGAATATCATGATTATTGTATGCTATCTCATCGCAAACGTTTGTAAGTTGAGCTTCTAGAGATGATTGTTTTTTATCAATAAATCTTCTTCCTACTTCGCCTAAATCTTTTGCACGAGTTTTACTACATTTTTTTAATATACCTTCTCTAGTTTCAAAACATAAATTAAGACCTGAGAAACTGGCATATTTATTTTCTAGCTTTTCAATAACTCTTAGCGATTGAATGTTATGCTCAAAGCCACCAAAATCCTTCATACACTTATTAAGTATATCTTGACCAGCATGTCCAAAAGGCGTGTGACCTAAATCATGAGCTAGCGATATGGCTTCAGTTAAATCTTCATTTAGCATTAACGCTCTTGATGCAGCTCTTGAAATTTGAGCTACTTCAATAGTATGTGTTAATCTTGTTCTATACATGTCACCCTCATGATTAACAAATACTTGGGTTTTATATTCTAATCTTCTAAAGGCGGTGGAGTGAATAATTCTTTCTCTATCTCTTTGAAATTCAGTCCTAAGTTTTGGTATTTCTTCTTTATACTCTCTTCCCTTACTATCTTTTGACTTTAAAGCATATGAAGCTAGGTTATTTTCTATATTATTATGCATGCTGTATAAAGGCTTTCATTACTATTTTCCTAGAAATCTTATTAGTAATATATGAATCACCAATACCATTTGGAAGGACATAAACCATTTTGTTATCTTTCACTTTCTTGTCAACTAACATTGCATTAAATAAATTTTCAATATTTATATTTTTAGGTAATTTAGTTGGCAAATCAAACACTTCCAACAAATTTTTTATATCGTTGTATTGATTGATGCTCATAGTTTTATTTTGTATTGCTACAGAAGAAGCAATAAGAAAGCCGCAAGCTATAGCTTCGCCATGTAGCCACTTTCCATATCCTAAAACATTTTCAATAGCATGACCAAAGGTATGGCCAAGGTTTAACAATGCTCTTATATTTTTTTCTTCTTCGTCTTGGGAAACTATTTCAGCTTTAATTTCACAAGACCTTTTGATAATTTTGATAATACTTTCTGGGTCTTGCAATTTTATATTCAAACAGTTTTTTGTTATCCATTTAAAGAAATTCTTATCTTTTATGATTCCATATTTAATAACTTCTGCCATGCCAGCATTAAATTGTCTTTTAGAAAGTGTTTTTAATATTTCTGTGTCAATAATAACTGCAATGGGCTGATGGAATGCTCCTATCATATTTTTCCCCAGCGGATGATTTATACCGGTTTTACCTCCCACAGAAGAATCAACCATTGACAATAATGTTGTTGGAATTTGAATAAAATTGATACCTCTTTGATAAGTTGCAGATGCATACCCAGTCATATCACCAATGACACCGCCACCAAAAGCTACCAAACAACTATCTCTCGAAAATTTATTTTTTAGCAAATAACTATATATTTTTGAAATACTTTCTTGATTTTTATATTTCTCACCGTCACTTAGTATGATTTGATTTTTTTTAATACTATTATTTTTAATCTTAGAAAGGTGTAGGGATTTAATTTTTTTATTTGTAACTAACGCAAAATTATTTACATTAATTTTACCAAGTAGAGATTTATCAGATAAAATATTTTTACCTATATAAATTGGGTAGGACCTATCTTCTAATTTAACTATTATTTTTCTTATATTTTTCATAATTATTTATAATAATTTTTGATATTTTCACTGTATCATAATTATCAGTACTTATTTTCATATCGGAACTACTTTCATAATATTCTTTTCTATCGTTTATTATGTCTCTAATTTTATTTTCTGCATCATTACTATTTATTAAGGGTCTATTTTTATCATGCTCTGTTCTATAGAATAACTCTTTTATACTAGCTGTAAGATAAACTACAAAACCCATTTCTTTAATTATTTCCCGATTTTTTTCAGAGATTATTATTCCTCCACCAGTCCCAATAACAGTTCTTTGACAATTGGATATTTCGCGTAAAATATTTTTTTCTCTTTCTCTAAAGCCAGATTCACCTTCGTGCTCAAATATTGTTGGTATATCTACACCGGTATTTTCTTCAATAAGATTATCTGTGTCTAAAAAGTCAAATTTCATCATCTTAGATAACTTTTTGCCAATCGAGCTCTTACCAGAGCCCATCGGGCCAATAAGAATTATATTGTTTTTTAGTTTAGACAAGATAAATTATTTTTTTATAGTATTATATAGATATTAACAAGAAATTTTATAGCCACCAACAAGTATGAGTATATTTTTTAAAAAATCTTTAAAACCTGTTTACTATTTAATTGGTTTTATTGTTTTTTCTTTATTAGCGTTATACGTCACTTTATCAAGTAGCTTGCCCACAGTAGAAGAAATACAGGATATGAAAATGCAGATCCCAATGCGAATTTATACCCAAGATAAGAAATTAATAGCTGTGTATGGTGAAAAGAAGAGAATTCCAGTGACTTTTAGCGAAATACCTGACGGGCTTAAAAATGCTTTTATTGCGGCAGAAGATAATCGATTTTATAAACATAATGGTGTTGATTATATTGGTTTGCTCCGAGCTCTGAAAAGCTTTGTCACTTCCGGAAAAATTACGCAAGGCGGAAGTACTATCACTATGCAAGTCGCAAGAAATTTTTACCTAACCCGAGAGAAAAAAATAATTCGTAAGTTAAGAGAAATTTTATTAGCGTACAAAATGGAGAGAAATTTAAGTAAGGAAAGAATATTCGAACTATATATGAACAAAATATATTTGGGCCACAGATCTTATGGGGTTGCGGCTGCTGCACAAGTATATTATGGAAAGAGACTCTCAGAATTAACATTGGCGCAAATGTCTATGATAGCTGGTTTACCGAAAGCGCCATCAAGATATAATCCTGTTTCCAATCAATCAAGAGCATTACAAAGAAGAGATTATGTTTTAAGAAGAATGTCTGAAAATAATTTCATAACAAAAGGTGAATATGTGACAGCCTATCTAATGCCTGTTACAGCCAGACTTAATACTGCCAGTATAGAACTAAAAGCTCCTTATGTATCTGAGATGGCTAGAGCACAGATGGAAGAAAGATTTGGGAGTGAAGCATATACGTTAGGTTATGATGTTTTTACAACAATTGATAGTAAATTGCAGGAAGCTGCCCAGAAATCTTTAAAAAGTAATATTGAAAAGTATGATATTCGACATGGTTACAGAGGAGCTGAGGCAAAAATAAATTATAACGAATTACTTAATTCTGATTTTGAATATGATTTAGAAGTTTCAAAAAAAAATATTAGTAAATATCTAAAAAGTTTTTATGATATTAATAGTAATATCCCTGCCGTTGTATTAAATGTAGATTCAAAAAAAATTACGGTTTATTCAAAAGACAATCAATTATTAGAAATAAATTTAAATGAAATATTAATTAAAAGTCAATATTATGATGTTAATTACAAAAAAAGAATTAAGGATTTCAAATCAATATTATCTATTGGCGATGTAGTGAGAGTTAAAAAAGTAAATAAAAGATGGTTCTTGTCACAGATTCCCAATGTAAATGGAGCTTTAGTTTCAATTAATTCAAATAGTGGTGCTGTATCTGTTTTATCAGGAGGTTATGATTTTAGAATTAGTAAATTTAATAGGGTTACTCAGGCAAAGAGACAGCCAGGATCAAGTTTTAAACCCTTCATATATTCTGCAGCTCTAAATAAAAAATATACACCTGCATCAATAATTAATGACGCACCTAAGGTTTTTAAAGAAAATACCGTCAGTGGTGCTTGGAGACCAAAAAACTACGGTGGAAAATTTTTTGGTCCTACTAGATTACGTTATGGATTAGCAAAATCTAGAAATATGATATCCATAAGATTATTAGACAGTATTGGAATTAATTATACTTTAAGCTATGTAAAAAATTTTGGTATTGATGCAAAAAAATTACCAAAAGATTTAACGCTTGCTTTAGGAAGTGGTGAGATTACCCCAATAAAGTTAGCTGAGGCTTACGCACACTTTTCGAATGGAGGATATGGAGTAAAGCCGTATCTTATAGAGCAGGTGAGAACAAGAGATAACACCATTATATATGTTGAAAATCCAGTAAGAGTTTGTAGTAATCCATGTGATTATATGAGTTTAGACACTCTTCAATTTTCTTCAGCAAAATCTATGGATGAAATTACTGAGCTGAGGGAGAAAGCAGGTTTACCAAGATTAGCTATGCAAACTTTAGAGCCAAGAAATATTTATCAAATGGTTAGCATGATGAAGGACGTTGTAAAATACGGAACCGCAAAAAAAGCAAAGGCTTTAAATAGAAATGATATCGCGGGTAAAACTGGAACAACTAACGACCAAAAAGATGCTTGGTTTGCTGGGTTTAATAGAGATATTGTAACGGTAAGTTTTATTGGTTTTGATAATCATTCATCACTAGGAAAAAAAGAGTTTGGAAGTACCGCAGCTTTACCAATGTGGATTGATTATATGAAAGTTGCTTTAAAAGGAACGCCCAATTCAAATTTAGAAGAACCAGAGGGATTAGTTAGTGCAAAAATTGATAGTAAAAATGGTTTATTAGCTTCACCAGATTCAAAAAATTCAATAACTGAAGTTTTTAGAAAAGAAAATATCCCAAACTCTTTTAGTAAAGAAAATAAAATAGATGATAAGAAACAAGAGGAAGTTGAGTTAGAAAAATTATTCTAATTTTGATGGTATTTTTTACTATATTCTTTTACGTGATCTATTAAAATTCCAAGATTTTCGGGATCAACATATTGATCTATACCATGACCCAAATTAAAAATATGTCTGTGGCCAAAACCATAACCATCAATTATTTTTGAAGCGGCATCTTTTATAGATTCTTCAGTACCATGAAGCGCACATGGATCTAAATTACCTTGTAATGCTATATTCTCTCCAACAGTATTTCTAGCCATAGATATATCAGTAGTCCAGTCTAAACCAATAGCGTTGCAACCGGATTCCGCTATTTGATTTAACCAACTACCACCGCCTTTAGTAAATAAAACTATGGGTATATTTCTTGTAATACTATTTTTTCTCAAGTTACTGATTATTTCTTTCATAGGATTGAGAGAAAAATTTACATAGTTTTGTGTATTTAATAAACCACCCCATGAATCAAATATCATTAAGATGTCAGCACCAGCTTTTGCTTGCATAATTAAGTATTCTGTAATGGATTTAACAAGTTTTTGTGTCAACAGATCAAGCATCTCGGGCTCTTTAAAAACAATGGATCTAATTTTTCTAAATTCTTTTGTTGCAGACCCCTCAACCATGTAAGTAGACAGGGTCCACGGGCTTCCAGAAAATCCAATTAAAGGAATTTCGTTATTTAATTTTTCTTTTGTATGAATTATTGCTTCAGCAACATATTCCAATTTACTATCGGTATTTTTATCGCTAAGAGATTTTATATCATCTATATCATCAATTGGG
>Ga0209666_1000471_pt1 | contig 31080 bp, 31 predicted proteins | sample SaaInlV_125m_DNA_FD_184679 | JGI IMG/M metagenome (GOLD analysis project Ga0209666, IMG submission 184679) | Marine microbial communities from expanding oxygen minimum zones in the Saanich Inlet - Saanich Inlet SI037_S3LV_10m_DNA (SPAdes)... | ecosystem: Environmental > Aquatic > Marine >...
TGGCACTCAAACTACTGTTAAATTTTCACTCCTAACCCTGACCCTAACCCTAAACAGAGTCCTACTCGATGATCACCATGCCCAACGCCGACTCGCACGTCGAGCGCGTGCTGCAGGAGGACAACACGGAGCTTGCCTACGAATGTAAGTTACGACGACTCTAACCACTCTGCACTGACCACTCCTTACCGCATGCCCCCTGTCCTGTTGGCAGTCGCGCGCAAGTTCCCCGGGGTGCGCTACACACGCCCCTTCTTGCGATTGTAGGACCTCATAGCATTCGCCCTATGCCTCTCCAATTCTGCACGCTTTTTAGCCGCTTCTTTGGGCGGAAGAAGCGCCAGCTTGGCCTCACGCTTAGCCTCCCACGTAGCCTTACGCGCCGCACTCGACTTGAACCGCCCATCCTCGAACACGCCTGCTTGTTTTGCACGCCGCGATTCCGATTGCTTCAGTGCATGGTTCCTCAACCTCCTTGCCTCCTCCCCATCCATTATCGATAGACGAGCCTCGCGCTTTTCCTCCCATGTGTTCCTCAGAGCCTGCTTAGTCTCCTCGGATCGTGGTCCGCGCTCATCGTGCCTTGACAAACCCTTGCATCCTCTCCACGCAACCTTGCCCCCTACCTGTATGTTATAACCCGATGGCGTAATAGTGTTGTGCCGCGCAATCAGCTCCGTCTCCAACCCATCCAACTCAGCCTCCAATACTGGCCCACCCACTGCATTCGGCCCACCTCTTAGGATTTGAACACGCATGTGCTTCCATCCATACTTGTATATCGCAGCAGCCAAGATTGTGTTCTTGCTGCTGCTGTGCTTGTGACTGCACATGCGTGTAGTTGGCCACACCGTCTGCCCGACATAGCTCTTCCCTGACGGCGAGGTGATCTTGTAAATAGTCGGAACGCGTTTGTGCCTGCACGTGCTGACCTTCTGCTCCTTGTTTGCTGGAAGTACACTGCCGAAAATCTGAGCGAAAAGGGCATCCATGAGGCAAGCGTTGCGATTTCTAACCCTATTGCCTAGTCCGTTGCTTACCATGTTCCACCCTCCCTTCAGGTGTCGGCGCGCCGCTTCTGCCTTGTCGCAGCGGACCATCCCCTTGTTAGGTGAGCCCGCCTCGCCAAACTCATCCAAGTCTACGTCGGACGGGCACCACCCATCGCACTCACTCTCCTCCTTGTTGCTCGTAGTGCCATTTCGGAGAACGCGGAAAAGCTCCAGATGGGCGGTGCGCTTCGCCCGCGCCTTAGAACGCACCCGTTCCACCAGCTCTGACACGGTCTCCTGCTTGCCTGCTCCAGAGATTTCCATGATGCCCGGCAAGCCAACGAGCAGCACCTTGAACCACCCTAGAACCCTTAGACCCACTTGCGCTCAACTGACGCTGACCCCCTTGTGCGCTTTGAAGAGGGACTTGTCAAGATCAGCTCGGGCCTCTAGTGCGCCGCGCTCGCCCTCAAACCTTTTAGCGTGCACATGTCGCAAACTTCACTCTCACGCGCGTGTTTGCCGTGCGCAGCGAGACGATTCTGCCAATGGCCCTTCCATTGCAATTTGAACACGACCCTGGCCCTCTGCCCTGCTTGCCGCTCACACCTCCACTCTTTGCACTTCACAGGTCAAGCAGCAGGTCGAGTCGCAGGTGCGCCCCGCCCTCCATAGCTCCATAGCTCTCCAAACAATCCCAAAGTGTGCATACGCTTACGCGTTGGTGCGTTGCTCGTGCGCAGATCAAGGTCCGCGACGTGAGTGTTTGGCCGCTCCAACTTGACGATCAAACCCACCCCAACCACCAGCCCCACCGGCCCCACCCATTGAGTTTCTTTCCACGCAGCTCTCGCACACGGCCGTCAACATCTCGCCGGCCGACTTCTCGTCGTGGCACGACGTGCGCACCGAGCTCATGGCCGAGGCGAAGAAGGGCTTCAAGGCCCGCGTGGAGGCCGAGCTGTCTGCCGGTAAGCTAAGATCAAACCCATTTGCCCAAACCAAATCTAACCCAAGCGTACCCTGGCTCGCAGCGGGCGGCGAGAACCTGTCGGAGATGAAGGCCACCTTCTCCTCCGAGGAGCGCGCCATCGAGCACCAGATCGACCACGAGGTGCACAACTTTTCGGCCACGGTCGACGTCGCCTACAACGTGCGCTCAAACTCTCTAACCGCACACACGCACTTGCATCTCACATTGCTTCGTTTTGCGCGCGCAGTTCCTCTCGCAGTGAGCACCCGTGGGCGCGCAAAACGAAGCAATGTGAGATGCAAGTGCGTGTGCGCTAGTCTGTGCGTTCGCGTGTGAGACTAAAAAAGAAATCAAAGTTTGACCCATGCCCCCCAAAACCGAGCAGCCCGCCGCGCCGCAGCCCGCCGCGGCGGCCAAGGCGGCCGTCGACAACCGCGCCGTGCAGCTCAACCCCAACAACCCCTCGTACCACTCGTCGCGCGGCGCGGGGCCGCAGCAGGCGGCGCAGCAGGCGCGCGCGGCCGCGCAGACGCGGCAGCCCGTGTCCAACCGGTAGGCGCGCCATAACGCGCGCGCGGCGCGCGTCTGACAGGCAGGGCGGCGCGCTCATGCTCCTCGAGTTGGCGCTCGCGGTGCTGGCGTTTAGCCTGCCCATGGACCTGTTCCGCGCGCGCCTGCCCTTTTGGCCGGCGCGGCAACGGCCGTCGCCACCGCCGCGGCGCGCGCCCCTGGCCGAGCACGCGTGGGAGGAGCACGTGCTGCACAATCTGACCGCGTCCGAGTGAACAGCGCGTTTAAGTGAGTGATAACTGCGTGCACGTGAGCATGAACTGTAACAAGAGGTTTGCGCAGACACGATGCTGCTGCTCCCAGACCTTTCGCGCCTGCATCTGGACGATGCACACATTACGGAGGACATCGGGCAAGACGCCCAGCTCGCCGGCATCCGCAAGGCGAAGCCGCGCAAGCAGAAGCGCAGCGACCTCGCGCGCCTGGTGCAGGACGAGCCGTGGGAGTCGGACTCGGAGGACGAGGACTGGATGGTGCCGGAGGAGCTGCAGGGGCTCGACCGGGCGGACGCGGCGCGCGGGCGTGTCGCGCCGCACCGCCGCAGCCCCGAGATCGCGGAGGAGGTGCGCGCCAACCGGGGCGAGGCGGCCAAGCTCTTTGCCCTCATCCAGGGCAAGATGCTGACCATGTGGAAAAAGATGATGGAGTGGTACTGGTGCGAGACGGTACCGGAGCGCCTCACCGCCGAGATGCGAGAGCACCTCACAGCGGTGTGGCGGAGCCACAGGGCGGCCGTCCAACCCATCTTGCACAAGTACGTGCTCGACCAGGCCTCGTGGACCCGCACGGCGTACTACTCGGTGCGCGGCGAGATCCACGACGCCGTGATGCCCGAGTCGAGCTTCCGCCAGCTCTTCGACGACTACGTCAAGCTCAGGGGCGGCACGTGGTTCCTGTCCGACTTCTCAAAGGCGGCAACGGGACACTTTGCGCAGGTGGAGTGGGAGACGCACAACAAGGTGCTGGTGGCGCAGGCGCTCGCCGAGCACGCGCAGCTCTTCTCGCCCCTGCTCGACGCCGTTCGCGAGTTTGGGTTTGTGTCCGAGGACCACGCGGAGTTCCAGGTGCTGTGGCGCATCCACCCAGTGCGCCACAACAACTCGTCCAACTGGCACATGGACTCGAACGACTTCAGGATGTACGGCGACGAGTCCATGGGGCGCGCGGCGGTGTGGACGCAAACGGGCGAGCGCTCCGTCGTCACGACGTCGTGCCTCAGCATCGACCCAACCCAGCCAACGGAGCATTGCGGCACGCGCATGCTGAGCGGCCTGCCGGCGCTCTCCGAGAAGGCGGTCAAGGGCATCGTGGACGAGATGTGGGACGCCAAGGACACGCTGCTGAGCTACAAGTGCGGCGATCGCGACAAGGAGAAGTACTTTGCCGTCATGTTCAACCGGCTGGTCATAGACGCGACCGATGCGGCCATCGCCGAGTACACCGCGTTCCCCGCCATGCACAACTACACGCGCACCATCCAGGACCGCGTGGAGCAGCAGGCGCGCGTGGAGAAGCTGCTCGCCTCCGCGGGCGTCGAGACGATCCGCGCGCGCAACGGCGAGATCGTCACGTTCAACGACCACCAGTACCACGCGTCGAGCACGGTCCCGGAGGGGCACGTGCGCCTCTTCTTTGTGATGCGCGGCAAGAACTTGGACCGCCTCGGCAAACCCCTCCCGTTTCGCGAGGACGCCCAGATCGTGGACCGCCACGGCCGGCCGGCCAAGCTGTCCTTCCAGCCGATCTAACCAGGACCCACCAAGTGCAGGAGTGCGCGTGTGTGTGTGGTCAGAACTTCTGTTTGACGCGTGCGCGGTTTGCGTCGCGGCCCCGCGACGCGAACCGCGCCGACGTCAAACAGAACTCCAGCCAACGGCACTTTTCCACATCCAGAAGTTCTGTTTGATGTATTTTTTTGAGCACCTTTTTTTGCCGCTCAGATCAACTGCCGATTGTTCAAACAGAACTCCTGTTTGAAGTTTCAACGCCGACGACTCGTCGGGACGACACCCCCTACCCCAATTCAAACAGAACTTCCAACCACCCTAACCCTAACCCCACGGAACTACCGTTTGAATGCCATCGATGTCAGAAAATTCAAACAGAGCTCCCGCACCCCTCGCCCACCCGCTTCGCGCCGCCGCTCAGAGGTCATCGCCGGCGCCCTCGGCGTCAAACCCGTTACGGATCCCCTGGAGCAGCATCAGCTTCTTGGCGTCGTCGATGCCAAACTGCTCGCCCATGTTCGGGTTGGTGAACCAGTCGCGCGGGATGCCGAGCGAGCCCTTGAACACGAGGTACACCTGCTCGATCTCCTCCTCCGTCGGCTTGAAGTTGGCCAGCTCGCTCGACGCTCCCGCCCGCTCGACGGCCAGCTTGGCCATGTTGACCATGACCAGCTGCTCGGAGTAGTGCGCCTCGTCCCAGTTGGGGTAGGCCTTGTCGAGCCACTGGGCCTCCGCGTCGGTCACGTCGGGGATGCCGGCCGCCTCGCCGCCCTCGTGCGTGCCGAGCACGCTCGTGCCGGTCATGTGGGTCCAGTCCGCGGCCGAGAGCCCGAGCAGGAACGCGTCCAGCTTGTCCCGAGGCGTTTCCTGCCCCTCGGGCGTGTCCCTGCCCTCCTGGATCAGGGCCTCGGTCATCCAGATCGTGATGTTCATCTCCCCCGCCTTGTGCAGCGAGACGTAGAGGTTCTGCTGGACCGGAATGTTCATGCTCGCCGGCACCGGGTGCGTCTCCAGGAACTTCTTGACGCCCATGGCGATCTTGGTGCCCGCCTTGCGCGCGCCCTCCGCGTCGGGCGCGTCCTCGAGCGGCAGCTCGAGGATGATGTCGACTTGCGCCGCCTCCCAGCCCTCGTCCTCCGCCTCGTCCGCAAAGTCCAAGTCGTCCTCGTTGGCCTCCTCCTCGCCGTCAAACTCGTCGTCGGCCTCCTCCTCCTCATCATCCGACTCGTCCCCCACGTCGATGTCGCAGTTCTCGAGCGCCTCGGCGTGCCCCTCGACGTCCCAGTCGTCGGGAGACTGCGCCTCGCGCGTCTCGATCCAGCCCTGCAGCTTGGCCAGCTCCGTGAGCATCTCCATCATCCACGGGTCGAGCATCTCCTCCGCCCCCTCCGCCGGCTCGCAGTTCTCGTTGACGACCTCAAGGTTCCCGGCAAACTTCTCCGCCATGACCTTGAGCTTGGCGCGAAGCTCGTGCAGCTTGCAGAGCGCGTTCTCGCACGCCTCCGTCTTTGCCTCCCGCGCCTGCTGAGCGGCGGCCGCGGCAGCCGCGCGCGCCTGCTCGGCGGCCAGCGCCTCGCGGCGCCTGTCGACCTCGTTGCGGCGCGCGAGCGCCGCGCGCTTCTTCGCGCGCTCGGGGCGCTTCGACTTCCACTCGCGGTACTTGGCGCGGTTGGTCAGGTAGGTGGCCATGCCCCTCTTGGCGTGCTTGATGGCGATCACCATCTTGCGACGCGTCGCGAGGTTCTTCTCGACCAGTTCCAGGTGCTCGTCGTAGGCCTTCCTGTCGAGGCCGATCTCCTCCCAGCTCGTGCTCGACTTGTTCAGCTGCTCGTACGCCTTCTTGAGGTCGCGAAGCAGCTTCTCCTCCTCCCTCTTGGTGGGAGGCTTCTTCCGCCAATCGGCCTCCGCCAGCAGCTGCGAGATGTTGGCCAGCGCCTCCGCGCGCTTCTCCTTCATCTCGAGGAGCCACTCCTCGCCGCCAGTCATCGCTTCCTTCGCCTTGGCAGACTTCTTGGTGGCTTTTGTGGCGACCTGCTGCGCCCTGAGCGCGGTGCGGGCCGCCCCCTCTGCGGCCTCGGTCAGGTTGTCGGCCTCCTCGGCCGCGTCGAGCGCGGTCTGCGCGAGCGCGATCGCCTCGTCCCGCTCGGCCAGCACCTCCTCCTGCAGCGCCTCCAGTTGCAGCTGCTCCGCATGGGCCGCATCGGCAGCCTCCAGCGACCCCCCTGACGTGGAGGGGCCGCCTCGCGACGCGTACAGGAAGCGTTGCATCTCCTCCTGGTTCATTCCGGTCGGCGCGCTCTCATTGGCGTGCAGGCTGAGCCCCGAGAGGCAGGGCACCGCCACGCCCGCCACCGGGGGCGCCATCGCGCCGGTCGCAGTGTGCGCGCGCGCGCTCATGGTGCACTTGCGCCTCCCTGTTCCTAACCGGCCACGGATCGGGGGTTATCCAAACGACCCCCGCCACCCAGAATCCGTCGGGTGGTTTGCAGATATTACCCCCCCTCCCTTTTGGCACGCTTGCGTTTTGTTCCGCGAATCGTACCGACCAAACGCGCGCACGCCATGGACCACCCACGCCGCGCCACGCTCACCCACCTCCCCAATCACGGCGCGGCCCTCGCCGATGTCGTGGCCGCCTTCGAGCGCTCCGACCGCGAGGCGCTCGTCGCCGCGCTGGACAATGCCGACGGGGCGCTGCTCAACTACATCCCCGTGCACTTTGGCTACAGCCTGCCCGTGATGCCCGCGGCCGTGACCGAGTCGTGCTACTTCAACGCCATCAGGGAGAACGCCACCCCGGGATCGCGTCCAACGAGCCTGCTCTCCTGCGCGACCCACGTGCTCGCGACCCGACCGTGGACGTGTGGCCCAAGCTACGCCTGGATCCACTGTGGCAAAGACGACGACTGGATCGCGACCTACGCCGCGCTCGCCTTCCACCCGAAGATCGACATCAACAAGCACGTTTCCGAGAACCAGGACGACGCCAACTTTGAAGCCTGGGTCGAGGCGCACGGCGGCCATGGCGTCTGCACCCACGACGCGGGGTTCTCGGATTTCATGACGCCGTTCGACTACGTCCTCACGGCGCACCTGCGGCAGGTCCGCGCGGGCGACCCGCAGGCACATTTCACGCGCCGCATGCTCGTCGTGCTCGCGAGCACGGGCAAGGTGGCCCTGTGGCGCGGCTTGACGCACTGGCAAAACGACAACAGCCAGCACGCTTGGTACAGATACGATGCGAACAACCTGCTGCGCGTCGCGTACGAGCACGGCAAGGACGACGTCTTGCTCTTCCTGCTCCAAAACCCGCGGACGCCGGAGGCCGACCTCGTGGAGTGCCTGCGCGACCTGCTCAAGAAGTCCTCCACTCGTAAAGGCGAAGCGGACTACATCGTGCGCAGGATGCTCATCCTCCCGCGCCTCCGCCACATCAAGCGCCAGGAGGTGCTCAAGCGCATGTGCAAATTCGCGCGCTGGTACATCCTGCTCATGCGCGCGTGGGCCGACGCGCGCCACCGGCTTTTTGCGCCCGGGGGAAACGGACACGGGCGCGCGCGCCTCTCGTACGAGGCGGCGCGCGACGCGGGGGGGATTGTCGTGGATTGAGAGCGGGTGATTTTTTAATGGTTGGTTTTTATTTTACACCCCAAGGCGGGCGCTATTTTTGTTCTCGCAAAAATATCGCCGACCTGGCAACCAGCGTGCGCATCGCTAGCGAGTCGCGCGCCCAAGGGCTTCCTCGGATTCGGATCGTCTGGCGGCAAGGCCATGGCCGTGTCCGCCAAGCCGTGGTGCTTTGCCACCATGTTTGTGCTCACGCACACGCCCACGCAGCAGGGCCGCACGTGGACCACCGAGAAGTCGCTCTTCCGCGTGTTTGCCCTGCGCCTCCTCAACCACACGCAGCTGCCGCTGCACGTGCTGCACAATCGCGAGACGCCCCCGTACGACGTGCTGGTACAGATCCCGGACGTGCGCTCGCGCGTGCACTTTCATCGCGTGGACCTGATCCACGGGCACACGAGCGGCTTCCAGCGGCACTACGAGCACATGTACACCAAGCTGCACGCGTGGCGAGTGCTTGCGCCGCTGTGCGGCACGGTGGCGCTTATCGACTACGACGTCCTCACGCTGCGTCCTCCCGACGGCGTGTTCGGCGCGTGCGGCGGCGCTCCGCTGTGTGCCGTGCGCACCAATCGCAACGCCTCGTACTTCAACGGCGGGCTGCTGGTGTTCCCGCCGAGCGAGGCGGTGTTTGAGCGGATGAAGCGCGCCGTCGCCTTGGAGCACCAGAGGGGTCGTCGGCGCGACGACGCGGAGCAGGGCCTGCTCAACGAGTGGTACCCGGCGTGGAAGCCCCTGTCGCGCGAGTACAACGCGCAGGGCGCCGCGGCCGGCGCCTCCTGGAGCGAGGAGACGACGGTCTTTTTGCACGAGAAGTACTGGCTGCTGCCACCCGACAAGCAGGTGCGCCTGCTCCCCAAGGGCGAGGGCCAGGCGCGCCCGACGCTGTTGAGTCACCTGCGTTCCCTTTTCAACCACCTTCTGGCGGTGGCGATGCGTTTTTGATTACGTTTAAAACACACACACGCACGCGCGCGCACACGCACCAGTCCTAACGGCGCGCGCGCAAGTTGTACCCGTGGCCCTGGCGCGGAGGCGCCGCGGCCGCCCGCTCCGCCGCCGCCCTCGCCATCTGGTTCTCCAGCTCGCGCGTCTCGATGTTCCTCGCCAGCGCCGCCGCCGTCTCCGACGGGTTGAAGTCGTCCGGCCACACGGAGCGGTCCCACGCCTTGGCCATAGTCACCAGGGCCAAGCCCAGTGTGGAGTCGTTCATCTCGGTGGTTAGGTTTGGGCCGGACTCGCGCCTGGCAACCAGGGTGAACTTTTGGTTTTCGGGGCTGTAACCACGGGCATTGCGATCTTGCGGGACGAGCATCTCGGAGTCCCTTGCGACGCGGCGCCAGAAGAAGGCCTGCATCGTGTCCACGGCCGCGTGCCCGCCCCGCTGCAGCGTCGGCGCTGTGGTCTCCACCGCGAGCTGCAGGACCGTTTGCAGCTTGAGCGTGGTGATCTTGAACGGGTAATCCAACAGGTAGCCGCTGTGATACTGCGCCTTGGACCAGAGGGCGTGCGCGTAGACCGTGGTGGCGTACAGGGTTTTCACAATCTCCAACCGCTCCTCAACGTTGGGGAGGTTGCGGCAGTCCCTGAACGCCTTCATCAGACCCTCCGGCGGATCGAACTCCATGCGGCCGTAGGTGGGGTTGGGCCAGAAGCCCAGCTGGCGCGCGAGGCGGGCGATCACCCCGTCGAAGCCGTCCTCCCCGTTGCCGTCGGGGCTCACAAACACCCTAACCGGCGCGTTTCCGACGGGCGCGAGGTCCCACACCGTCTGCGCCACGGTGTCGACCCGCGCGCGCAAGTCCCTGAGCAGGTCGCGGTCCTCTTTCACGTAGCTCGGTGGGATCTCCGGCACATATCCGCCAGTGCGCAGCAGCCAGGTCGGCACCACCGGGCCATAGTTGTGGTACGTCAGGTAGTGGAGCACGTGCAGCGCCGCAAGGTACGGGTGCAAGTATTGCGAGCCGACGAGCCGGTCCTTGTCGCGCAACAGCCACCCCCCCGTATCAAATACGATCCGGAGGTCCTTGACCCTGTCGCTTAGGGCGCCGTACGCGCCCAAGGCCGAGTCCGAGGCGCGCAGCTGCTCGTAGACGTCCAATTGGATCGACGCCTCTGAGGTCGTCTTGGGCATGAACGGCTTGCTCGGTTTGGCCAAGAGCCGGCTGAGCAGCACGAGCGCGTGGCCGGCCAGATCTTCGTTGGAGTCGTACTTGATTATGAGGCATAGAACGCTCAGCACAGAAGTCATCAGATCCTCCGAATCAAACAGGAGCATGCGGTAGTGGTAGCCCTTCCTCTCGTCGGTGATGCCGTGCTCCACTTCATCGATCGCGGCGATCAGCTCGTTGATGCGCTGCCAGTGACCAAACCCGGTGCGGTTGTTGTCGTGCGCATGGTGCTTGTTGATAAGGTTGCCCAGGTCGATTTCCGCCTCCGACCTGAGGTCGTGCCTCGCCACCGGGTCCATGGCATTCAGAATTGCACGCTCCTCGTTCTCAAGATAGACAGTTACCTCCTCCTCCTCCTCCTCGTCGTCGCTCGGCTCCTCCGCCGACTCCCACTCGTCCTCCGCGTCGGAGGCGGTCTCGTAGTCGCGGTTGTCCTCCTCGTCGGTGCGCTCCGGAAGGTCCCTCACCCACGCCGGCGCGGGCGCCTCCGGGTCGGAGGAGTAGCGGTCGTGCAGCTCCCACCAGTCCTCCTTCCAGATGGGCTCGTTGGTCAGCGGGTTCTTGGCACCCGGGTTCTCCGAGACCCACCGCCACAGGCCATTGGCGATGAAGTACGTGTACTCGTACGAGCCGTCGGATTGCGGGTCGCGGTGGCGCACGCGAAAGGTCGCGTTCTCGCTGTGCCGCCCCTGCGCGGCCTCAAAGTCCTCAAAGGTGATCGAGTCGCCCGTTCCCTTGTTGAGCTCCTCCACACGCGCATCGTCGAGTGCCCAGAACTCGCCCGTGGGCTCCAGGCTGAGCCGGGAGAAGTCGGGCAGCATGATGCGACCGCCGTTCCCCTCTCTTGTTAGGCGCCGCCCCGTTTTGGGGTTATCATTCCTCGGGCTTGTTCTTTTTTAACCCCCCACCCTGGTGTTTGCTTCCCAGTTCCCGAAAATCGCCCGCCGCGACGCGGGATGGACCACTTCACGCTCGAGGAGTACCGCGCAGCGCATCGCAAGAATGAACCCGAGGCGACCCTCAAGGACAAGGAGAAGGAGCTGCACAATGCGATCGAGGACAGGTTCAAGCACGCCACGCACCTCGTGTGCACCAACTGCGGCCCGCTGGGGCTCGAGGGCAACCAGGAGCCCTCGACCAACCGCGCGGCGCTCTCCGGCCGCTCGTGGGCGCACATCGTGCACTCGAACGACGACCACGAGGTGGGCGACGTCGACTTTGGCGCGCGGCAGGACACGGGCAAGGGCGGCGTTAAGACCTTCCTCGTCCCGCAGACCAAGGTCGAGGCGGCAGCGCTCCGCGCCGACGACGCCTTTGCCCCTTCGACCTAACACTCACTCGTCTTAGAGTTGCGTTTTGGACAATCGTTTTTTTAATAAAGCGCGCAATTCACATCCCCGCCACGTGGCTGTAGAAATTCTCGGCGCACCGCCGCGCCCCGATGCTCTCGTCCTTGAACGCGCACTCGTTGAAGCAGAGCACCCAGGCGCGGATGCGGCCCACCCAGCGGAGGTAGTTCCACGCGCGCCGCCAGCGGCGCGCCACGGGGCTCTCGTAGAACCGCTTGGCCTCGTCCAGGAGAGACGGGTGCTTGAAGTTGCGGGCCCACGTGCGCTCGCCGTACATGAGCAGGTCGTGGTACAGCTGCGCGACCGTGTAGTACGACCGCTCGCCGCGCATGAGCGAGAGCTTGCGCAGGATTGGGTCGGTCATCTTGCGCGCCTCCGGGAACCGGCCCTTGAGCACCATGTCGTACGCGGTGCGGTACACGTCCTCAAAGGCGACGTCAGACGCCTGGTGCCGCGAAATCAGCTTCAGGGCCTCGTGCAAGAGGGTCTCCTTGCGCAGCTCGTGGCGCGTCGGCTGGGCCCTGTCCTTGAACTTGAATGGCTGGATCACAAACTTGGCACGTGCCGACATGGACGTGCGCGCGGGCGTGTTTTTTGCGCGACGCAAGGCGCAAGTTTTGCTTGAAATTCGGGGAACAGTGTCACCACTCACACCCCGGGCCGCCGCTTTCGATTGTTCTTGCTGATGACGCGCGTGAGCGCCATCTTGCGCTTGGAGGACGCGCTTGGCTTCTTGGCCAGCGACGGCGGCTGCGCGTCGTCTTCCGCGCCGTAGCCCGACGCCGCCGCTTTGCCGCGCGCCGGGCCGGCCTGGTCGGCGCCGATGATGGGCCGCGCTTTGTTCACCAGGTGCGAGAAGATCTTGGCGGTGCTCAGGCACTTGTGCGCGGCCACGAGCCACGAGCGGTAGTGCGTGGGGCAGTAGTGCACCACGCGCAGCGGCGCGGGCACGCTCGCGTTGAGGCCGCCCGTATCGGCTGGGCTCGAGATGCGCCGCCACTTTTGGCCGCTGCCATTCTCCGGTTCGGGCTTGCCGCAGTAGCGGCACGTGGGCGGCGGCGGTTTGGGCAGCGCCGCGCGCATCTCGGCCCATGCCTCCTTGCCCGCGAGCATCGCAAAGTCGCAGCGCATGCAGCAGATGTCCTCGCGGAAGCGTGAACCGGGCGTCACGCGCGCAACCGCGCCGCACATGGCGCAGATCGAGTAGAAGTTGCCAAAGATGCGCACCGCGCGCCCCAGGATGGGGATCTGCACGAGCGGAACGTCGCCGCAGCTCGTGGCCTTGCCGCACTGCTCGTAGCACGACTTGAGGTCGCGCCGAAACTTGGCCACCTCCGAGGAGGAGTCGCGCGCGGCGGCCGACAGCGGCCGCTTGCCGCCCTTGGCGCACATGGTCGCGACCACCGTGGCGGGGCGCAGGTCGCGCGGCAGCAGCGGCTCCGCGACCGGGTCGAGCTGCTCGAGCTGCAGCGCCTCGGCGGCCGCCTCGAGCGACACCGCCGTGCGCAGCGCCGCCGAGGAGCGCTTCGCGCAGCGCATGTGCCCCTCGTTCACCTCGCCGTCGATGAGCAGCATGCTCGACGAGAGGCCGAGCTCGTTGAACGCCGTGTCCTTGCCGCTGCCGTCCTGTACCGCGTTGACTATGCGCTTGCACTCGGAGCAGCAGAAGAGGTGCGACGCGTGCTTCGGCAGGCGCGTGTGCACGACCTCCACGGGATCGTCATCGGGTGCGAGGGGGACGAGCAGCCGCTGGCACACGGCGATCGCCTGCTTGCGTCGCGTGGCGGCGCCCAGGTCGTACGAGAGGATGGCGGCGCGCAGCAACGCGAAGCGCGTGAAGGCAAAGAGCAGCGCCGCGTCGCGCGCGCCCAGCGTCATGACCTCGAGCTCGGCCTCCTGGGCGGCGCGGCTCGAGGCCGAGCACGGCAGCCCCGGCGTCTCGGTCGGGGCGGGCGCGATGCCGAGCAGCGCGCACGCCTGACTTACCGTGAGCAGCGCCGACGCGGGCACCGAGAAGGCGAGCCGCTGCGCCGTGTCGTAGTCCTCCGCCGGCAGCAGCGCGCACAGCTTGTACGCCGGGGACATGTGGTGCAGCGCCTCGAACTGCGCCGTGTCGAGCCGCGAGGCGCGGTGGCCGTGGTGGTTGCCGTGCAGCCAGAACGGGATGTAGACGGCGCGGTGGGCCGCGGCAAAGAGGCCGCTCACCACCTGCGCGGCGGGACGCAGCACGGCGCCCGCGGCGCCGGATCGGCCGCCCAGCCACGAGGAGGAGTACACAAGCGGCTCGGGCTCCTGCGACGCGAGCTTCGCTGCACGCGCCTCCGCCTTCTTGCGCGTGCGCGGCTCGCTCGAGAGGTTGCGCTGGATGGCGACGCCGGCCGAGACGCGCGAAGTGATCATGTCGACGCCCGCCGCGACCATGGCGTGCATGGCCGCGGCGAGCGACGGGTGCGGCAGCGCGTGCGGCGGCACGACCAGCTGGCCGGCAGGCTGGCGCGTGTGGCGCAGCGCGTCGAGCGTCGCGCAGTCCGCCGAGAGCACGGCCGCCAGGTGCAGCCGGATCGCCTCCTTGACGGCCGCCGGCGCCATGGTCGCGAGCTCCTTGAAGTCGGCCTGCGTCTGCTGCGCGCGCAGCGCGCGCAGCAGCACGAGGCGCTCGCGCCAGGACGCGCGCGCATCAGGGTGCACCGCCGGGTTGAGGCCGGTGAGCGCCACGCCCACCGCGTGCGAGCACACGCGCACGGCGCCCTCCGACTCCTTGAGCGCCACGAGCAGCGTGCTCTCCCAGCCGCGCGAGCCCGCGTTGGTCACGCGCGAGAGGATGGCCAGCAGCGACTGCGCCGCCTTGGTGCAGCACTTGGGCGCGTGGATGCGCTCGTACAACGGGCCGAGGTGCAGCAGGTGGCTCAAGTTGAGCACGCTGTACAGCTCCGGTGGCGGCACCATCAGCTCGCGCACGCGCATCCCGGGCGTGGCCGCCTCGGCCAGCATGTCGTCCGCGAGCGCCAGGTACTCGGCGTGCGCCGAGGTCCAGACCGCCGCGCAGTAGGCGTCTGAGTAGAGCAGCGCCAGGCGCGGCCGGTCGACGCCCACGCCCGCCGCCTCGTTGGTAGGCAACAGCTCCGAGGCGCTCTGCGCCGCAAACGCCTCGAGCATGGCGCCGTAGGCGAGGCGCACGGCGGCGGCGCGCTGCTCGGGGCACTGCGCAGCGGAGCCGCGCTGGGTCGGCGGCGGCTCGCCGCCAAGCCGATGCGCGAGGTCGCCAAAGGTCGTTGCCCACCGCTCCGCGTCGTCGGCCCCCAACTGATCGCAGCGTACGGCGGCGTGCGCAAAGTCGAGGCACCACACCCAGCTCGGCACGCCCAGCGTGCCGGCGCGCTCCTCCAGCGCGTGGTGGAGTCGGCTGAGCGCGCCCGGCACGCCGGCGTCCTCGAAGCTGTCGCACATCGGGCGCACCTGCGGCTCGAAGACGCTGCGGCTGCACCGCATCATGTCCACGAGCGACTCGAGCGTCGGGTCGGTGGCAGCAGGGTCGTCTACTGCCGCGGGCGCGTCGGGGGATTCGCCGGCAACGGGTGGCGCGCTGTGCCCGTTGCCGGCCGGCAAAAATGCGACTCCGACGTGTCGCGTGAGGCGCCCACGTTGCGCTGCACGATGCGCGGCAGGCCATTGGGGTCGCGCACGTACTCGTAGTGCGTCGAGTCGAAGCGCACAACCGGCCGCCACAGCAGCGTGGCCATGCCGCCGCGCGCCGCCGCCGTGTCGGCCCACGTCTCGTCGACAAAGAGCAGCGCCTCGGGGCGGTAGCCGTCCGAGTCGTTGGCGACGCTGCTGTGCGTGGGCACGTCGTCGCCGCAGGCGACGCCCAGAGAGTTGCCAAAGGCCTGCAGCGGGATCTTGGCCGACGGCTGGAAGGTGGGGTCGGCGCGCGCGCACCGGTACACAAAGGTGTGCACGTAGCGGCTGCACACGAGGCACTTGCCGTTGGTCGGGGGCAGCGTGCCCGACTTCTGGAAGGCGGCCCGCTCGCTCGGGAGCAGGAACTCGGCGCCCACGAACGCCATGTCCGTGTTCTCGCCGTAGCGCCAGCGCGCGAGCCACACACAGATGCACCGGTTGCCGAGGCAGCACGGGCGCTCGCCGATCGCCGGGTTGGGGCACCGCAACATCTCGTCGTCGTAGCTCTTGGGCACCACCTCGAGCTCCTTGGTGGAGATGGACGTGCTCTCCACCAGGTCGGCGACGAGCTGCAGCGTCTGGCAGTTGGTGCTCTCGAGGCTGAGCACCGGGTGCAGCTTAAGGTACTGCGAGAGCGCGGCCTCCTGTGATCCGTACGACTCGTCGGCGTCGATTCCGGCCTGTGGTTGCAGGATCGGCAGCTGCCCAGAGGCGTCGCGCTGGACGGGAGGCGGCGGCTCGGCAGGCGGCAGGCTTTGCCGCCCGGAGGCCGACTCGCCCGTGGACGCACAGTCGGGGAGCGCCGCCAGCGCGTCGGGAAGCTCGTCGCTCGGCACTGGTTGTGCGATGGGTTGGGCTATTGCCGTGGAGGGTGTGGGTCGCGACGAGGAGGCGGACGACGAGGAGGCGGACGACGCGGCGACGGGAACCGGCTTTCGTCTGGGCGGCTTCTTGGCGTTGATGGGTGTGATGTCCGCGGCCGCGGCCGCGGCCGCGGCGCTACTGCGGCGCGAGGAGTGCACGGCGTGCATGCGGGCGGCGGTGCGTGGCACCATTATAGAAAGGGATAAAAGATCGGCGTTATCCTAGCGCTGATTAAGAATATCGTTCTGCGCGACCCCCAATGACACTGGCGGCTACCGCGTGGGCGCGCGTGTTTGGCAGGTCTCCGGGTGGCGGAGGTTGCAGTACACCAGCCCGGCCTGTGTTTTCGAGTAGATTCTCACAACCCCGAGCTCCCCGAGCTCGGTATCTTTCCCAAAAGCGCTGCGGGGTATCCCGTTGTCGACGAGCCACGCAGTCAGCATGCACTCGGGTGCAACCCCGCTCGGCTCGTGACACGGAAAGAGCGCGCGGTAGGCAGAACAGTCCGTCCACCCATCCACCGCGTTGAATACGATGTTGGTCCACCGACGCGGCACGACCCAAAAGGCATCGCATAGCAACGGGCCCTTTTCCCGTATGTTGCACACATCGATGCTGTAGATGCGCATAGGCGAGAGGGGCTGTCTCAAGGGACACACGCACGTCGCGGCGAATTCGGGCCTGGCACGCACGACCCAATTGTAACGCGCGCCGCGCATCGCCTCTGCATTCCTCACCAATCCCATGCACTGCTGCGCGCGCGTCTGCTGGTGGTAGAACGTCGAGGGCCAGTTGGGGTGCGCGCGCTTCATGGCTTGCCGTGCCGCGCAGCCAGGCACGGGTGGCGGTTCTGCGTAGGTTCCGGCGCGTGAGAACCAGGCCGCCGCTGTGCTGACTGTGGAAATCGGCGTGTTGTTGACGGTGATGATGGCGTTGCGCACGCGCTGCGATCGCATCCAGTGCCTTGTGCGCGCGAGCACGTTTCCCGTGCAGGTGTGCGGCCTGCAATCGAGCTCTATCACCGCAAAGACGTCCACTTCCCCGCCGCCAATGAGCGCCCTGCCCAAGGGCCTGACGGGAGCGAACCCGCGCGCCTGTCCAACGACACAAAACGCCAACGAGGAGGGTGCAACGGCACGAACTGGCCGGGAGGCGCCGCGCGCCAGGAAGGACGACTCCACCAAAGAAGCGGCTTGCGCGTCGGTGGTCCTGACATGCGGAAACGAGAAGCTCTGGTTGTAGACTCTTGCTTTGACCGCCTTGGGCAAGACCGTTTGGCAACACGGATCCTCGTTGTGGCCGCCCTCGGCATTACAGGGCACGAAGGCACACCCCAAGATCACGATAAGAAGGTCCAGCATGCAGTTCCACGCGCGGTTGGCAAAATGCATGGCGCGCCCGCGCAAGCCGTCGATGATATGAGAGGCACGGAACAAGCACGTTCGCGTCTAGCGATTAATTAGAAATGTTGTCTCAGGAAGCTACACACGTTGTCCCCTCGCAGGTTGAGGGCCGGGTGGCGTGAGGGCGGGCCGGTCTTCAGCGCCCACCCCGGGCGGCCACAAAAGAGCTGCGACACCGACGCGCACACGGTCTCGTTGTTCGTAAAGGGCAGCCGTAGCAGCGCCGTCGCCGCGCTCAGGTCGGCGACCGCTTCGACCTGCGTCTCGTCGCGGTACGCGCTCATCAGCGTGCCCGTGTACTCGAGGTCCCACTGGCCGTCCATGGCCGTCACGTGCGAGAACTCGTGCGCGAGCACAAAGCCCAGTCGCGTGTACAGCGAGGCGTCGTCGTACCGCTCATCCGCAAAGGGCGGCACCACGAGCCCGGGCAGGATCATGACGCAGGCCGACGTCGAGCCCAGCAGCAGGTAGGCGTTGCGCGACATGCCGTCGTAGAGCGCCGGGTGCTCGCACACGTCCAGGTTGCTCACCACGGGCAGCAGGCGGTCCAGGTAGACGGCGCGCGCCTGCTTGAGCACGATGGCGATCGCCGTGTCGTCCGACGTCAGGTCGGGCCCGCGGAACTCGCGCTGCACGCCCGCCCAGCTGCCGCGCGGCGCGCCGGCGATGCGCACGCGCGCCGCGTTCACCTTGCCCACCGCCGCCTGCCGCGCGCTGTAGTCGTCGAACACCTTGCCGATCAGGTCCTCCCCGATCGTGAGCGCCGTTGCCTGCCGTAGCGCGCTCGCCATCGTCTCGAGCCGCGCGTACAGCGCGGGCGTGACCAGCGCGTTGAAGGCGATCCGGTCAAAGTCGTCGGGAAACACACGCCGCGCGGCGTCGAGGCACGCCTCGCGCGCGCCACTGTGGCTCGCGGACGCGATGGCCGAGAGCGATGAGAGGCGCACCGTCGACGCGTTTTCGATCGCGGCGGCGTGCGTCGAAAAGAGGTCGCGGTCGGTTTCGCGCAGGCGGCCGAGCGCGGCCGCGGTGGGGGGCCGCGCCTTTGGCGCCTGCATGCCCCACACCATGGGCAGCACGTTGCCCTCCTCCGCGGTCACGACCGCGCGCGCCGAGAGCGCGCAGACGGTGGCCACCCCCTTCAGGTACGCCCGTGCCTGCGCAGCGCCCTGCGTCTCGTAGGCGCCCAGGAACCGGCTCAGCGGGTCGTTGGTCGTGTCGTACGCGATCGAAAAGGAGGGGCCCATGTACCCGTCGATCCACGTGCCCGAGTGCGAGCCGCGGATCACCACCTGCGCGTGCGCCTGCGTGATGGGCGTGGAGAGGGCGCCCGGCGCGGCCATCGCGTCGGCAAACGCCATCGCGAGGTCGCGCGTGTCGCGCGACTCGCCGGCGACGAAGAGTGCATTCTTCAGGTCCTGCGCCGCGAGCAGCACGCCCGGGGCGACCTTGGCGACGAAGGCGTTGTCGCTCACGGAGATGCCCACGAGCGCCGGCGAGTCGCAGTAGTGCGAGGCCAGGTAGCCGACGGTCGCGAGGGCGTCGCCCTGCGAGCCGGTCTTCAGCTGCGGCGCCAGCATGCCGTACGCTTGCCTGGCGGACGCGCCGGCCGAGTTGGCCGTGACCATGGTGCGGCACGCGGCCCTGAACTTGGCCACGTCGGTCGTCGCGATGCGCGCGTTGCCCTTGGCGCGGATCAGGTCGTCCACCGCCTCCTCCGTCACCCCGTCGTCGTAAAACGCCCACCGCTGGTCGTTGTACGGCGCGCCGCCCGCGTCGATCCACGCGCCGCAGTAGCGCTCGTGGTCTTTGGTTGCCGTCGGGTCTCCGATCTCCTCGTTGAGCGCCACCGGGTAGAGCCGCTTGCGCACGCAGCGCATGTCGCCCGTCTGCACGTCCACCTGCTGCCGCAGGCCGGGCGCGCACACGCCGCGGTCGAGGGCCTGCATCGTCTCGTGCTGCGCCGAGATGTTGAGCAGCGCAAAGCCCGCGGGCGTGACCGTCGTGCGGAAGGAGCACGAGTAGTCGAGCACGCCGCCCGAGTTGAGCGAGTAGCACGTGCCGCGGCGCACGCACTCGTGCCGCTCGCCGCACACCGTGGCGTGGTTGAGCAGCGCCAGAAAGCCGGCGACGACCAGGCTGATGAGCACAGCGAGCTGCGACTCGTCGGTCGACATGGGGGCGGACCGTGTTTGTGGAGGGGGCGTCCTTTCACCCTTTACTGCTTCAAATTAGCGTTATGTATACACGAACGGACACTGACTGGTACACGGACACTCGAGTCACAAGTATTCCGAGGGAAGGGTTTTGCAAATCCAGAACAGAACCCCTAACCAAGGGGCAAAGAAATTGACAATGAAGTGGGTCTCCATCTCGTTGGTCAAATAGCGGATCAGAACGACAGTAAACAGGACAGTGTAGATCCTTCTACAGTGTTGATCCTCGGTGGCTTGCAGGTAGGCCTTGATCTTGCGCACGTCGTCCTCCACGTTTTCGACGCGCCTGGTTAGATACTCGGCTTCGTCTTCGACGCGCCGCCACCGCTCACACTCGTCTTCCATAACCGGTGCGACATCGGGCCGGGCGCGGTAAGGCGAGCGCGCAGCGCGGCGAGGAGCCATGGAGCCGTGGGTTGGCGGTGCTGCGCGTTGCAAACTTAATTATTCTGGGAACAAAAAAACGAACACTTGGCAACCCAAGGGGGTAAAAACCAACGGACCCCTGGTTAGGCAAGCTCGCCGTAGGAATCGCCATAGTACAGGAAGATCTCCTCGCCCGCGGCGATGGGGTGGATGGCCAGCACGTAGATGCGGTCGCACGCGTACATGCGACCCCCAGAGGGACGCGACGCGTAGCGTTCGTCGAGGTAGCGCTCGTCCAGCACGCCGTAAAAGTTGTAGGCCGAAACCAGGACCGCCTTGTTGGCCGCCGGGTCCGGCCGCATGTTTGCCTTGGTCGCGATGCAATTGTCGACGTCGCCGAGAACGGTGGTGATCCACGGGCCCTGCAAAGGCAAGCCGTCGAGCGGGCGGGCTGGGGTGGTGAGTTTGCCCGCGTACGTGCTCTGGTTGCGGCTTGCGATCACGTCGAGGTCCGTGGCCACGGGGCCGTAGTACTCGGCGATGATGGTCATCTCTGGGATGTCGACGGTGGTGAACAGGCCGTCGCCGGCGTTTGGAATCCCCGACGTGCGCACCACCAGCGCTGGGTTGTCGGGGCACGGCGCGTGCGGAGAGCTTGGCGGCGGCATCCACGTCGTGAATGGCGAATCCGCCGCGCCGCGGCTCGGCGAGGGAGAGGGGCTGCGGAGTGGAGGCGGTGGGGACGGTGAGCGGCTGCGGCGCGAGCTTCGCGTGCGTGGCGCACCCACCCACACGGGCACGCGCGGCAGGGCTAGCCCGAGGGCCGCGAGCGAGGGGAGATCCCGCGTCATCGCGACCCCTCCATTGGTAAGAGACTGCGTAGCGTGGGTTATCGCACGTGTTAAAAAGAAAGCCAAACAACCCAGACTCTAAACACGCACGGACACAGTCTAGTACGCTCTAGGCCACCGGCGCCACCGCCGCGGCGTCCTGCTCCGGCGTCGTCCACCAGCCCGTGATGTCTTCGCGCTTGAGCTGCATCTACTGCAGCGACCCGTCGCAGTGAGCCGATGCGTCCACCGCGAGGTTGCCCTGGCCGTCGTCGGTCAGCACTTCCGCACTCGGCTCCGGCCCGTCGTGGCCTTCGTCCCACGAGACAACGTGACCGACCAGGTTGGCCGGCGGGCTGGCCGACTCCTCCTCCGGCACCGGCGGCGTCGCAGCGGGCGGCTCGCGGCGCGCCTCCACCCACTTGTCGTAGCGGTACATCTCGTCGAGCAGCGACTCGTTCAGGGGCACCACGCCCCCCTGGCCCTCCCACTCGCGCTCCAGCGCGTCGATGGCCTTGCGGAACACGAGCTCGATGTTGAAGATCTGCTTGGAGGGCGTCGTGCAAATGATCACGTCGTAGTCCTCGTGCTGGCACTCGGCCATCTCGCGCACCTCGTCAGGCAGCGCGTTGAAGATGTCCTTGCCCGTCGGCTCGAAGACCTGAAACTTGCAGGGGTAGACCGAGTAGACCCACTTGTAATGCTCCACCGCCTGCAGGCATTGCTTCTCGGCGTCGCGCTTCGCCTCGTCCCACGCCGCCGCCATGTGGGTGGGGAGCATCTTCTGCTCCGAGCGCAGGAGGCGCGCCCTCTTCAGTCTCCCCTTGAGCGTGCACGACGCCAGGCGCTGGCCCAGCGTGCTGGTCTCGGGCTTGTCCATCGCGGCGAGGTCCATGGGTGCGTGCGCTCGTGCGTGCCCGCCTTTCTGCGTTTCGGGGAACTAAAAAAGCAAACGCCTTCATGAAGGGTCAGGTGGTCGCTTTTCTGTTCCCCCAAAAATTGGCTTCAGGGACTCTGCTGCGATGTCGTTCAAGGAGATGGAGACAAAGATGAACCGGATGGAGGGCCTCACCCTCGACGTCCTCAAGATGGTGGGCAACGGATACATCGCGTACTTCAAGCGGTGGGACACGGCGGCCGACGATGTGGTGGTGCAGCGCCCCAATCGCTACCCCAAGGCGGTGCGCAATATGTTCAAGGTGCACGAGGACTGCGCGGAGATCGGCGTGTGGGACCTTGCGCAGTGGGACACCATGGTCCGCGCCAAGGACCACCTGCCGCTTGCCAAGACCCTCCTTGCCATGAACAAGTACGACCGCTACAACAACCTTGGCGAGAGCATGAGCATCGAGGATGCGTTGGAGGCCTACGGCTGCCCTACGCTCGTCGGCAACTTTGTCAAGGAGCTCGAGAAGTTCGTCGCCGCCAGCGGCTCTGCCCCCCTCCCCGCGCGCGCCTAAAACAAAGGACACGGAACCAAAGAGTGCGGTGCGTGGTTGGTTGGTTGGTTGGTTCTTGCTTTCTTGCAACAGAACACGCTTGGATTGTAAGTGGATTGCCTCCTGTCTTTCCCCCTCCCCCCTCCTAAACGTGCGCGTGAACCGACTCGGACGCCTGGGTCTTGACGAGCTCCAAGACCTGCTCCAGGATGTCCGAATACGTGGTGAGGCGCTCCATGCGGTTGGCTTGCACGAGCGAGGGGATCTCGTCGTCCAGGTTGGCGTACTCGGAGGCGCGCATGAGCAGCGCCAAGGCGTCGCCCAGCTTGTCGTTGGTGATGAAGTACGTGAGCCGCCGGAACACTCGCCGGTAGTCGTTCTCCTGGTAAAACAAGCGGTCGTGCTCCCAACAGACAAAGCCCTTGCCTATGGTCTCGTCGATCTCGTACTGCTTCACGAGCACGCCCACGAGTTTCTGGACCTGCGCCGCCCGCTTCGGGTCCAGGAAGACGTCGGTGTTTTGCAGCAGCCGGTCGACCAGCTCCACGTGCCGCAGCTGCTTCACCTGGCTCGTCTCCCTGGCGTGGTTGAGCTTGCCGTACCACGCGCTGTACTGGTCGTCCGAGAGGACCGCGTTCTGGAGCGCAACCTGCAACGCGCCGTCGGAGACGCTCGTCGACGTCTCGTACCCTAACCAGGTCACGGGCTCGCCGTACCGCAGCACGCCCAGTCGCGTCTGGTGGGAGTCTTGCGTCATCGTCGGATTCCGCGTGGACCACGCGCTGGGGACGTCGAGCGCGCGCTTCAGGAAGTCGAGCCGGTCCTCGTAGCTCGTGTTCTCATCCGGCTTGGTGAAGTAGGCGTGCCCGTTCTCCTGGTAACGCTTCATGGGGTCGCGAGCTCGCTTTTTAGGGAACAGTTCAGGGGAGGTAAAAAAAACAACCTGTTACGACTTGCCCAACGCGTCAAACTCTACCAACAGCTCGCCGTCCAGGCTCCCCCTGGACGACACGCACGAGTACGCGCTCGAGGCGTTCGAGGAGAGCGTCACCCACGACGAGCCGGCCGACGAGTCGGCGTCGCCGCGCCCGCCCTTGGGGGCGAGCAGCCGCCCCAACGGGATCTGGCTGAGTGGCACCGTCTCGCTCACCGTGAGCGCGCGGCACTGGCCCGTCGGCACCGTCGGCGCCGCCGACCGGAAGAGGGCCAGGGTCTCGACTTCGCTCAGGATGGTCGACTGCGAGAACTCGTTCACCAGCGTGTCGGCGGGGAAGGCGGCGAGGCGCGCCCACTCGATCTGCCGCGCGATCACCTCGTGCGGCAAGCGGTCCTGCGCCACGTAGCCCGCGCGGCGCGCCCCTGCGGACGCGCGCTGCAGCGCGCGCCGCTCGGACGCGAGCGCGCGCCAGGCGTCCTCGCTCATGGCGATGCGCGACGCCTTCCAGTTCTCCATGTTGACGAGCGCGCAGCGCAGCGCCTTGCCCAGGCTGTTGTCGAGCCCGAGGTGCGTCGCGTGGTCCTGCACGGCGGACATGACGCTGAAGCACGTGAGCAGCGCCGCCGTCGCGCCGATGCACGTGAACGGGTTGCCGTACTTGTGGTCGATCCTCGCCGTCGGATCCTGCATCGCCACCTGCTGCGCCTTGGCTACGCGGCACGAGGCCAGCCCGCGCGCCAGGTACTCGGCGTCGGCGCCGCGCATCGTCTGCAGCGCGTCCGCGATGGGGAGCAGCTGCGTGCGCACCGAGCGCAGCACGTGCGCCTTCTCGGCGGGGATGCCACGCCCCTCGAGGTAGGCGCACAGCGCGCCGAGCGTCGTCCCAAAGGCGCTGCCGCAGATGGTCACCGCGCCGCGCGCCTTTGCATAATCTCTGCTCCGCTTCCCACTAGTAGCGCTAGGCACCGTGAGCACGAGGCGGCGGAAGTAGATCGCCGATTCGCGCTGGTACGCGAAGAAGGCGCCCAGCCCCTGAACGCGGTCGTGAGCCGCGCTCTGCGCCTCCTCCTTGCTCACCTCGAGCCGGCTCGTGATCGTCGTGATGAGCGGCGCGCCCACGACGCCGGGTGGCACGCAGGTGACGGGCGGCGTGGGTGGCACCACGTTCGGCACGCTCTCGTCCATCGGGTCCGACCTGTCCGTGTCCGTCTCGTTCAACATCGCCAACGAGCTGCTCGAGGCGGCCCACGACGAGCAGCTCAGCGAGGACGAGCTCATCAGCCTCGTGCTCGGGTTCGCCATCATATTCTCGGCCATCCAGTCGCGGCTCAACAAGGCGCTCGGCGAGCGCAAGGCGGCCGTCGCCAGGTCGGCGCGCACAAAGGCGCGCGACGCCGTGGCCAAGCTGGTCGAGATCAAGCCCGAGCTCTCCGGGCTTCTGGACGAGTCGTTCGTGCGCGAGGCCGAGCGCACGGCCGTCGAGGAGCTGGCAAACAAGCGCTCCTCCCTCGACTTCTTGGCGCTGCTGGTGAGCATCTGTCAGCGGATCCTGGTCGCGATCTCGGTGCAGCTGCTGGCCGCCTCGGTCAAGGCGCAGCAACCGAGCCGGCTCGTGCGGACCGTGTCGCTCGTGGGACTGTCCCTGTTTTTCGTGTTCTTAGAGGCCCTCACGGGTCGACACTTCTAGCTACTTGGGTACACGTGTTTACAAGACGCAAACTTTGGTGCCGCCCCCTTGGCTACTCGTCAGAGAGCTGGAAGCCGCTGGCGGCAAGCACGGAAAGGGCATCGGCGCGCTCCTTGGCGATGTTGGCCATCTCGATCTGCAGCCGGTCGCACTTGATCTTGAGCTCGAACGCGTGCACCTGCAGCTTGAGCTTCTCGACGTTGTTCTCCCGGTCCAGGAGCGAGTCCCGCTTGCGGCGGAAGAGGTGCACGTGGCCACTGTCGACGACGCCAAACCCCGTGTTGGGGTTACCCCGTTGCCCCCAGCTCGCGAGGCTGGTCGACGCGTACTCAAACTTCTCGTCCTCCCACAGGCGTTGCATGTCGTCGTGTATGCGGTCAGCACCCTTGGTGATCGGCACGGCGCGCCACACGTACTCGCGCGCGACGTCCTGCTCCGGTGTCAGCGGGTTGATGGAAACCGGGACGGCCTCCTGCGCGGTGGCGGAAGCGGCGGAGCGTGCGGCGGCCATTGGTGCGCGCTTGCGTTCTGTTCCCGTGCACGTGCCGCAAGTCTTTGTAATCCGGGGAACCACGCGTCCTCGCAGAACCCGTCCAACACACGGGCCGCCGGACCCACACGCGCGTCGCCCGTGAACGCGTGGCATCCAAAAGCATGCCATCACCCTACCACTCGCCCTCTCCCTCGCCCTCGCCGTCGCCCTCGCCGTCGCCCTCGCCGCTCCGCCGCGCGCCGCCGCCCGCGATCATGGGCTGGGTGGACAGCGACGCCGACAGCGACCTGGACGTCGGCCCCGCGCCCCCCGTGCGCTCGCCGCCCTCCTCCAAGAGCGAGGGCAAGCGGCGCGCGCAGGACCCGTCGCCCGCGTCGCCCGTCTCCCGCAAGGTCTCCAGGTGCCGCCCTTGGCTGGACGATCGGCTCCTGCCGGGCACGGTGGACGATCCCATCCTCGACCGCCTGTGCACCTTTGTCAAGAAGCGGAACGCCGAGCACTACGACCGGAACGCCGTCTCGAGCATCGCCATGCTGCTCATGACGCTGATGACCACGAGGACGGACAGGTACAGCTGCCTCGAGTCGCTCCTGCGCTACCTCAACAGCTCCTACCCGTCGGAGGTCCTGGACTTTCTCCGCGAACGCGTCATCCTCGAGGAGTTCTACCGCAACGCGGACGAGGAGTACGTTCAACTGTGCTACACGGCGGTGGCCACGTTTGCCGCGATATGAGTCCGGAACGCTAAGGTTGTGAGTGCGTGTTCTGGGCGTCGGGCGTGTGGAGAGGACTGCCATGCCGCAGGGCTTCCGTTTTAATCTCACGGTCAAAAACGCTTATGAGGAGCGCGTCACGCTCCTCCCCAGCCAGGAACCCCAGAGCGCCCCGCCACCGCGTGCGGGGAACGACCTGAGCGCGTGCTCCACGGGGCGCGCGTGCTGCTGCATGCTTGTGCTCGTGGCCCTGGCGGCCTGCAGCGCCGTCGTGTCGATCGCGTTCCGCGGGAGGGAGCGCGACCAGCACGCCGCGTCCTTGACGCATACGCTGGCGAGGAAGCCGCCCCTCACCAGGACGCGCGCGAGTGCGCGCGCCAGGCCACCGCCACCGCCGTTGCCGACGCTCAAAGTATTCGCGACGACGCCGCGCCCGCCCACCCCGACGCCCGCGTCGCCGCCGCCACTCTTCATGGACCCGGGCCCCCCCCGGCCGCCTCCACCTCCGCCGCCGCCCTCGCCGCGCCCGCCGCCCCCACCACGCCGGTCACCCCCGCCACCTCCGCGCCCGCCGCCGCCCTCGCCGCTTCCTGTGGTGGATGCAGTGGTCGTATTAGATGTGGGCAGTGGGAACGTGACCGGTACATAACTCTCAAACGGAACGCGCCATAGATGGGAGCGTGCGTGTGTGCGCGCGCGATGGCGGGGCGTGCCTGGTACGATGGCTGGTACAAGAATGGGCCCGAGTCCGGAAACATTGAAAAGTACATGGCCACCACGGAGCCGTGGCTCGTCGAGGTGATGGCGGTGCGGGCCTGGCAGTGCCTCAACTGCAACGCCTCGCTCGACTGGAGCCACGAGAACTGCGTCGTCGCGACAATCCGCACGACCGCGCCCGCGTTCCGGCTGAGCTACTTTCTGACCGGCGTCTACATGCTCTCGCTCTCCTACTTTTACCTGGACCACCCGATCGTCTTCCGGTACGACCTGTTCACTGCAAGTCCAGACAAGAAGGCCGGCGACGTGACCGTCGGCGTCTGCTTCTTCCTGTGGGCCCTCGACTTCTTCTCGCTCGCCGCGGGCTACTACTTTGCGCGAGTATACGGCAAGGGCGGCTGGCTGTGCTTCACGTCCGTGACGGGGTACCGGCCACGACGGTGGCTGCTCGCGCTCCTGTACGGGGTCTTCTTTCTGATCGTGGCCTGCGTGGGCATCGTGTCGACGCACACGGTGCTCAGCCACATGTGGCAAAAGAAGAATGGCTGGTTCGTCGCGCTCCTTCTGCTCCAGTGCGTCATGGTCGTGGTCGGCGCGCTCGGCGACATGGTGGACACCGGCAGCCCGTGGGGCATGCAGGAGGCGTCGCGCATCGCGAGCACACTTCTAGGGTTTAGGGGATTCGTGCTAGTGCCGGCGACCGTGATCTGGTCGCTGGCGTCCATTGCGGCCAGCTTTCCGCCTAGTTGGTGTGCGGAGTGTTGATGTAACAAGGCAACTGTTTACTACGCAACACTCTCGGTGTCGACGTCGTCGGCCACGATTGCGGTGCAATCGACGCCTCCACCCGCGTCCTTCCCAAACAGCGCCTGCGTCTCGCGCGCTGCTTGTAGCATGTTCAGCCGAAGCTCGCGCCTGCTTGGGTACTGCGTGATCGTGGCCGCAACCCTGGAGATGAAGTAGTGCAGCTTCGTGTCGCCAACCAGCTCGATGCTGCGGCACAGCTCGTTCTGCAAGTGCTCGTCCTCGTCCATCCCACCGTCGTCCAGCTCCTGCTGCCGGGTGCGCTCCCGCAGCGCAGTGCGCCGCGCAAAGAGAAGCGACGTGGAGAGCGTGAGCTGTCCCCAGCGCGCCATGTGGGCCCACCACGTGTTCAGCAGGCGCAGTTTTCCCACGTCCTCCAGAGTTTCCTTGGTGGCGAGGTTCCAGTCGCGGGTGATGCACTCGCCAATCTTGCGCCACAGCTCCTGCGGAAGCTCGGGCAGCCCTGGTGGCACCGTTTGCTCCTGCGGTATGCCACGCGGCGCCCTCTTCTTCCGCTTGCGCGCGCGCCCGCTCATGGGTTGGCGCGTGCGCGCTTCAAAGGTGCGCGCACAAGATGCGCGTTTTGCGCGCGTGCCCGCGCGATCGCGTGGCATGACAAATTTGCGACTCTTGCGGCGCGCGTGGTAAAAGGCCGCGCGCATGGAAGTGCCCGATCCCGTGGCCGTCTTCGGTTCGGGGCTGTTCCGCGAACACACGGACAGCGCGGGCGCGGCGATGCCACTCGTCATCCAGTTTGGCAGCGAGCAGTGCGCGCTCTGCCCGCAGGCCACGCTCGACCTCGACGGCGCGAGCAAGACGCACCATTTCGTGTGGAAGTACATCGACGTCTTCAGATCCGAGCACGACCTGGCCGAGGAGCTCAACGTGACGGCGCTGCCCGCGCTCTTTGTGTTCCACGACGCCCACCGGTACACCCTGTACCAGAAGCTGCGCGGCACGGACGTGGCGGAGATCATCAAGGAACACTGCATTCCCCGCCTCGTTCTGGACGATGAGTTTTAGACACTTAAAAGAATCACGTTTTGATGCTCCGCTGCGCGGCCCTAAGCTTCCCCCCGTCCACACCGGCCACGCACACCGCGCACGGGCGCAGGCGCACCACCTGGCAGTGCGCCACGCCCAGCTCGCGCGCAAAGCGCGCGAAGAAGGCCTCGTGGTTGTGCGATCCCCACAGCGCGAGCGGCTCGACGTCGACGTCGGTGGTCGCAAACTGCCGGTTCTTCCACACAAACCGGTCGCGGATGAACGTGGCGTCGATGTTGGCGACCCTGCCCTTCCTGATCGCCGCCTTGTGCTCCTTGGCCACCTGCGTGATGAGGTCCGCGTCGCTCACGAGCCGCGGCGAGCTGAACGGCAGAGTCGAGTGCGCGTCGTTGCGCAGCGTGTGCCGCACGTCGCCGTTCTCGCTCAGGAAGAGCACCACGCCGTCGCTCAGGTTGGAGAGCGACATGAGCCCCGTGGACACCGTGGCGTCGACGCACGTGCTGTACTGAAACACGTTGCCCGCGTTGCGGTCCTCCACCTTGCGCAACACGTTGACGTTGACGTCGACCTGCGTCACCGCCGAGCGGTACCGCCCACACGAGCTCTGATCGGGCACGCTGTCGATCATGGGCGCGTCCAAGGCCTGGCCCGCGAGCATCAGGATGCGCGAGCGGTTGCGCGTGCCCGCGCGCGTGACGCGCCGCAGCGCCGCGGCCATGCCCGGCGCGGCGAACGCCTCGTTGAGCGAGCTGCCCTTTTGCAGCTCGGCCTTGAAGCGCGAGTGGAACTTGCACCCCGCCTGGCCGGCGCCCGCCTTGACCACCAGGTACGACGTCGAGTGACACCGGTCGCGCCCGCGCAGCGTCGGGTCGGGCGCGCACGAGTGCTCGGCCGAGTAGAGCCCCACGAAGCACGCGTGGCCGTCGAAGCCCGCCGTCCACTCCGACACGTCGCGGTCGTTGTCGTCGCCGTCCAGGTCGCACCCCACGAAGAGGTTCGGGTCGGCCGTCTCCGACGGGATGGCCTCGCGCAGCTTGACCAGTGCCTCGTGCCGCGCCGAGGGGTCGGACAGGATCTTTTCGACCCAGGTGCCGCTCACCTTGATGGCGGAGACGCCCGCCCCCCAGGATTCGCAGAAGATTGTGGAGGGCACGTCGCGCTCGCTCGCGTCGAGGCGGAACACGACGTTCTCCCACTTGCCGCTGCGCGTGTCGAGGCAGGCCGACGGCAGCAACTTGGCCTCGTCCGTCGGACGCAATGCGTCGCCCAGGCTCTTCTTCATGTTGTGTGGCACATCGTCGAGCGACAGGATGCGCGCCATGGTCGGTGCGGCGTGGCCGGCTGCGTGGTTCGCGCGAGTCGCCACGGTTAGCGGTTGGGTTCGGGCAACCAGGGCGCGTCCTCGGGGAGAGCCGCGGGGGCCCGCGCGTCGTACCCGCATTCCTCCATGTCGAGTGTGGCCATGACGCGCTCGTTGCGCAGGCGCACGCGGGCCAGGGCGTGATCCCGCTCGCAGGAGCAGATCGCCCTGGCGGCCACCAGGCACACGAGGAGCAGCATCGTGGCCCCTACCAGGATGGGGAAGACGGCATTCATCGGCATCGCCATTCCAATGGGATGCGCTATGCGCACCGGGCTGGCTATCTCCATTTAGCGGTTATGTCATTCACCCAGGAGGGTGAGGAGGGCATGGATCTAAGCTTCTCGTCGTGGCGCGGCGATGGGAGGCGCGGGACGCATCGCCTGATCCCCACGAGCGCCGTGGTGGACGTTCCGGTCGGCGAGCCGCAGGTCGTCAACGTGCCCGTCGTCACCGTGCCCGTGGTGACGGTCGCGGTGCAGGACCCGCGCAACCGTACGCGCGACAAGCCCTTGTGGGCCCGTGCCGGAGTCCGCCAGTGTTTGCTCTGTTCGGTCCTCGTAGTGGCCGCGGTTGTGGCCGCCTTGCTCTTGCCGACCAGCGGCGAGGTCGGCGGCCTGGCGGCGCGCAGCTTTGCGGGTGGGAGCTCAGTAACCACCAACCCCACCAAGTCGCCGCCGTTTCCGCCCCCCGGCGGCATACGTGGCTATCCGCCCCCGCCCAACCCGACCCCACCGCCGCCTCCGCATCCGCCGCCCAACCTGTCGCCGCCCGCGGAGCCGCCGCTGACGCCCAGGCCCGCGCAACCGCCGTGCGCGACGCTCACCGAGGACTGCTCCTTGCCCACCTCGCTCGGGTGCTGCGACGGGTTTGAGTGCGAACTGACCACGGAACTGGTGGGTGGCATTCCAAACGATGTGGACCGCTGCGTGGCCACACCGCGAGAGCCGCCGGCGCCGCCGGCGCCGCCGGCGCCGTTGCCGCACAAACCTCCCCCGCCCTCTCCACCCGAGATTTTCCACCCGCCACCTTCGCCCAACGCGCCCTCGCCGCCCTCGCCGCCCCCGCCGCCGCCGCCGCCCACGGCGCCGCCGCCGCTGCCGGCGCGCCCGTGCACCTGGCACTGCGAGCGCTTCTACACGAGCCACGCCGAGACGGC